>Ga0180438_10001220_pt1 | contig 45974 bp, 34 predicted proteins | sample SS_ome_12_FD_132455 | JGI IMG/M metagenome (GOLD analysis project Ga0180438, IMG submission 132455) | Hypersaline lake sediment archaeal communities from the Salton Sea, California, USA - SS_3_D_2 metaG | ecosystem: Environmental > Aquatic > Non-marine Saline and Alkaline > Hypersaline >...
AATAAAAGCCTTTTGCGGCGAAAAGAGAGACAGTGCGCCCGGCACAGGAGATGTCTTTTCTCCCGGAGGAATAGCGCCCAAAGATCTGCTGAAAAGAATCAGAGAAATTAACTCAGAAGGCCGATTCGACAGTTCGACTCAGCATCTCGTCTGGCAGATTACAAATAATCTTGACATCGCCGAAGGAGCGGGAGGAGGAGGGATCAGCAGTGAAACGGCTACGGCTGCCGGTACGGCTAGCCTGATCCTCATCCTCATCTGGTTGGTGTTGAACAATATTCTGAATGTGCCGATCGATCCGGGAAAGATGGTTATGACTCAGGCCGGAGGAACACCTCCTCCCGAAACAGGAGGGAGCGGAGAATCTGAATCCTACCGAGACAGACCTGCCTGGTCAGAGATACACAGGACGAGTTATGACCAGAAATTCGATGATAGGACAGGGAAATGGGTCACTTATGATGATTGGAAAAGGCAGAAAATCGAGGATATGGCCGAGGACGGCTACCACTATGATGAAGAAAGAGACACCTTTTACCAGGATGGGCTGGATTACGATGAACACTCGGATGCCTACAGAAAAATGCTGGACCCGGAAGAAGAACTGAAAATCAGGAAGGAAGATGGCGACGTCACCCAGCCCAAGCTCATTCCCCGGCTTATTTCCTACGACGAGAGTATGGAACCCCTGGAAGAACGGGAGCGCTATCTGGACCAACTCAGAAACGAAGCCATAGAGAGAGTGGAGGAGATCGACAAACAAATTTTGGAGGCGCAAGAACAAAAAGACAAGTGGCTGGAACAGCAACTCTGGAAAAAGCGGGCCCAAGCCGAACAAAACGTCACCAAAGTCGAGGATGCGCAGATCGACCTGGAGAACAGGCTTAAAAATAAAGACCAGAAAATTAAAAACTACGAAAAGAAATACCGCAATTGGAGTGGATGGGACGTAGCCGAAGAGGTCGTCACGCTCCCCTGGAATATCATTACCTCCATTTTCAGTAAAAAAGATCAGTTCCTCGAGGACGCCATGGTCAATGCCTATGACGCCAAAATGAAGCTTAAAGAGAAACTCGAGATACAGGACAAGCTGTTTAGCCGATTCGACAAAGAGATGAAAAAACTAAGAGATATCAGAGACAAGGTCAGAGAAGCCCGCGAAGCCGGGGATACGAAAACCGAACAAAAGCTGCGGGGTGAGGCCGAGCCGATCAAGGAGAAAGTACGGGCTCTTTCCAAAGAGATCGGCAGCATGGACAAAGCCAATCGGCAATGGCAGAAAAAGACTGCGATTGCCAACCTGGCCGCATACAAAAAGGCGGCCGAGATGACTCTCGAGGGCCAATCGGTCCGCCATACGAGCAAAATGGTCAATAATGTCATCGACCAATACAGGCGGGGCAATCTTCCCTGGCAGCACAGATCCAAGATGACGGCCTCGGGCGCCGATAATCCCATGATGGACACAGGGACACGTCTTACGCGGGCAGAAAGAGAGCTGGATGCCGAACATTTTCGCAACGCCTCCAGAGGAGCCAACAAAGTCGCCGAGTGGAGCCGGGCAAGGATGCAGGGAGTCCCCGAGGAGGAACTCAGGCAGAGGACGATCGATTGCTGCGAAGATTACCAGGCCAAGCTGATGCAGAAACAGGCTCCGGAAAGTATTCGGCGCGAATGGGCGCACGACGTGCGAAAGTACAGAGACCAACCCTTGATGAAAGAAATGACACACAGAGCCAACGAGCGAAATTGGGTTGTCGAGGAAAGCAGTGGAAGGACTCGGCCTGTCACTGAAAATGATTTTCCCACATTTTCAAGCAGCTCCGAGCCGGGAATGGACTTGGATATCGGTCACAATCCCAATATCATCGACCGGACAACCGGAAAGAAAATAAATTACACGGATGTCCAGAATCTTATCGATGACTCGTGCAAAACACTTAAGTTCGATCCGAAAAGACAGGAAATCATCGCCACAGGACCATCCCACCCGGAGTCATACCGTGTCAGCCGTGACACGTCTCCTAAACACCTGTTCGGTGAGAGAAATGTCAGGCAGATGGATGGGCCTGATGCCGAACAGGCCTTTCGCGTCTCGGAGTTTAAACGAATGAATGCCACTACCGCGCACGGCCGGGCGAACGGAGTCACAGATAAATGCCGCACCGCGATGAAAGATATACGGCGTATCACCGAAAGACAGATGGGAACAACCCACCAGCGAGCGAAACTGCCCAAAGTGTTTTCCGACGAGGCCATCGATACAATTGATCGAGTCGGAAGCGGAAAGCTTCCTCCCGGAACGGGGAACCGCCTCTTCCGGGAACAGACGGGGATGAGTCTGGATGAAGGCTGTCACAAGATTAACTCTCTCCAGGAATCCGTCGTCAAACTGGACAGAACGCGTTCTTCGACGAGCGACTCCTACTTTCATGACCGGTGGACGACACCGTCTGAAAGAGCGAAGATGGCGGATGACATTTTCAGGCCCGGCGATAAAAAAATTCAGCCTTCGGGAGGGCAAGTGAAGACGGCAGCCGCCGAACAGAAGGCCCAGACACTTAGGCAGGGGGATACTCCGGAAACGTTCGGGAGACGGATAGGCCCGGATGAGGAATCCAAGTCCGCCTGGTCGAAATACGACGATGATCACGGCATACCCAAGCGGGGGCCCGAGGATGAAGCGCGCCTCCAACAGCAGAAATCGTTCGACGCACACCCGGGACTCGAGGATATCAATGCTAAGATCGAAAAAGCCTGGGGTGAGGCCAGAGCGGAAAAGTTAAGAGAGATCACCAAACGGACAGAAGCGGAGATGGAATGGGAAGGCTATTCCCGGGAAGATCCGGATTTTGCATCGAAGGTCCAAGAGCGAGTTAAAACTCACCATCTGCGGGAACAGTATGACTGCCAGGATATCTTCGAAAAAAACATGGACAAAATGATGGCAGAAGGCGAGCTTGGTCCCACAGACTATGAAAAATGGTATCACATCCTGAAAAAAAGAGGTCAAACCAGCATACCGACAGGTATGGCGAAAGCCGATGTGGCACCACCAACGCCCGGTTCTTCTGGAGGGATTGTTCCCGATCCACTTGATAGTTTTCCGCCCCCATCAGCAGCTCCCTCCGGCATGGCGGCTCCGCCTTCACCTTTCGAGCGTGATACGGCTGTCGAAATTTCGTCCGGACAGAAGCCGATGCCCGCTCCTTCTTCCCGGCCGGAATCCGCCTACCCCTCGCAGACACCCGAGAGGGAGATCCCTTCTCCATCGCCATCCCGGCCAGAACCTTCAGCCACAGATATACGACAGCCGTACAGGCAAACTGATGACGTCGTTGCTTCATCGCCCAAGGAATCCCCGGTCTGGGATGATTCCGGAGCTTCGAGATCCGCGGAATCGGCAGGCATCGGGGATAAACCCGAAGTTGAAATGAAAAGCCGGGAGTTGGACACAGGAACAAGCACATTGGAAGGAGAAACGGAAACAAAAGCCCGCCTTTTCGCAAGCAGGGATACGGCTACAGAGATCGAAAAAGGACACACCGAGTCGACGACGGGATTTGAGGGGGAGAGCGGCGAAACATCGCAGGCCGAGCATACTCTCCGGGAATCGGAGACGGCTGAAGAGAGAATCGAGGAAAATGAATTCATCGAGGATCTGCGGTTCGAAGAAAAGTCTTTCGAGCAGGATTTCTGGCAGAGCCGATTCATTGACAGAGAGGCCATAGAAACTGATTTTTTCCGGAGATATGGTCAGAGCAGTTTTTTCGAGAGGGCGGCTGATTTCATAAAAGATTTGGAAGAGTAAAAGACTAACGGAGAGGTTAAGATCGGGAAAAAAAGCCCTCCGTTTTGGATAGTCAATCATACGAAAGGCAAGGGAAATGCAACATTGGATATTAAGAAGTAGGGAAATCGCTTATGTTCTAACCAAAGAGAAGATCGTGCCGCAGCTTGGCTCTCCCTTTTTGCGAATGGAACCATCTGATGAAAACGTGAAGCCCCCTTCAGCTCAAGACTGGCCAAACCTCATCGATTCACTCGCCGCGATCGCCAACCCGGGATCTGTTTTGGGCTTGATCAATTTTCCACCGGTAGACCCTCAGTTTTCCTGGTTTTATGGTAATTCGCAAAATGAAAGCTTGGCGCTGCACCGACAAAAATTCGACGGTACGGAACATGTGATTGTATGGCCATTGCATCCACACGATGTCTACGAAGATTTTTTATCAACGCTGGATCCGGCAATGCCTGCCCCAACCGAAGGTATTGATCTTCATCTGGATCGAGATACCTTGATTACCCTGGCGGCGATTGTGGACATAATGCAAGAAGATTCGCTTATCGCTTTCCTGAACCGGAGTGACCCTCCCGTATCATCATTCAACGCGTCCGATCTCCTGGCCTGTTTCTACAGAAGTTTGCAGGGCGCCGATTTCCGTTGGATGGCCCAGAGAGTCAGATTGATATCTCCGATCAACCTGGCTCCGGCAGTTGAAGATATTGAAGCAGGGTTGGCAGCTCTGGAAAAGAAAAAATTGATACAACATGAGGGAGATCGTTATGGAATATCGACAGAGCTGGCCGTTGTCTGCTCCCGATTGAGCGAATGCAGCGGGTTTTCAGCCTTGTCTATTAGAAAAAAACTGTCAGAGCAGCCAAATAAAGGGACCTGGCATGCCCAGCATTTCGCTGCCGCAAGAGGATTGGACAGTCTGTGGCTCTTTGCGTTTTCAGATATCAGCCAAGACCATTTTTCCTTGGAGCTCAAGGATAGCAGCCCGGCTATACTGCGACAGTGCCTGGAATCGCTTCTTCTCACCGAAGGCAAGAGTGAGCGCCCCTCTCAACCCACTCCCCCATCACCTCCTTCTAAGCCGGCAGAAAGGACACAAGAGCGCCAAATGAAGCCCGGGAAGCCAGAAAAAAAGAGTCTTAAATTTTGCTCAAATTGCGGACAAAAACTGAAACCCGGGGCTTCTTTTTGCGCCGGATGCGGATATCAATTGACCCCAAAGGGGACAGGCTGATGATGCTCAATATTTTCCAATTTTTAAAATACATATCCCTCATTGTTTCTGTTTTTCTGATCATAAGAATGGTTCGCAAGTATCGGCGGGTCAGGGCAATTTCAAAAAAGAACTGCCTGATTGGCATTGTTTTCCCAATTCTCATCCTCCTGGTTTATTCCGTGATCATCGGAACCAGTTTACCTCCGGTTGTGCTGCTCTTCTTGTTTGGATTCGGCCTGACGCTGGGACTTTTTCAAGGGAAGAAAACAAAGGTCTGGATAGATAACAATTTGCCTCGAGCACAGAACACAGTTTGGTTCCTTGTGATATGGGTCATATCATACTCTTTAACCCATCTCCTCATCGCTGTCGGCAGTTCGATGAGCATGAACATTGGAATAGGAACCATGTGCCTGACGACGGCCATAGCATTGGGCACTCAAGGAAACATCATGGTCAGGCTTTCGAGGCTCAAGGTTTCTCTTCGCCCCAAAAACGCTGCGGCTGTTCATGTGTCCCCTCCGGCTGTCTCCGAATCGTCACCATCCGGGCACAGGGATAGAGCCTATTTCTGCAGAGAATGCGGTTCGAAGGTTTTTCGGAATGAACAGTTTTGCCGCAACTGCGGAGCCGGTGTGCACATAGGGTAATAAAACAGATAAGCCCTTCTTATTCAAACCTGATGAACGCAGCTATGAAGGCTATGAGAAATACCCCGATCATAAACAGAGAGAGGAACACGATACGTCTGCCATGCCGTTTAGCCAAGGGCTGCTTTCGGCTCAGCAGGTAGCCCCCGAAGACACCGATCCCGATCATAAGTCCGAAAGTCGCCCAAAGAGCCATGAAAAATCCCGCATCATCATCCATGAAGTCAGTTGGAATAGAGTGAAGACCAAGCCCTCCAACAATGATTAAAACAGAACAGACAAAGACATTCGCATAACCCAGGAATGTCATGAGCGGATGAGGATTTCGACTGGCCATAGCAGCGGGGACTCCGGCCTTTTCAGTTTCTGTCATCCTTTGGGCCTGCAGCTCTTTGCCACAGAAGCTGCAGAATTTATCGCCTTTGTCGACAGTTTCGCCGCAGTGCGAACATTGGACAGAGTTGGCTTGTTTGGATTCGGCCGCCGCTTCAACGGAGACTCCGCAGGAGAAACAAAACTTATCGCTCTCGGCCAGCTCTGCACCGCATTTCAGGCATCGCATGTATTCCTCGCTGAGGCTTCCTGATTATTTCTTGGTCTTTATATCATTAGTATCACAGGCAGAAAAAGCAGTCAACTCTGAATGCACTCCGTAAAAAGTCTATTGAAAACTTTCCATACAGGTGCTCTGAATTCATAAAATGCCCAGTCACGAAAAAGATGGTACAGATAAACACAGACGGAGGTAATACATCTTGAAGCCCTGACTACTTATTCATAACGGATGGCTTCCACCGGATTGACCAGCGCGGTCTTTATCACCTGGAAGCTGATGGTAATCGCGGTCACTACAAGAGTGAAGGCGATCGTTACCGCAACCAATCCTGCATCCAGCGTCGTCCGGTAAACAAAAAGATTCAAAAACATCCGCGAGGCAAAATAAGCCACAGGAACCGCAAAAATATTGGCCAAAAGGACAATCTTCAGGAATTTGCCCGAAAGCAGGATCATCACTCCGGATGTGGATGCACCCAAGACCTTTCGGATGCCGATTTCTTTTCTCCTCTGGTCCATCAGGAGCGATGACAGACCTAACAATCCGACACAGGAGATGAAGACCGCTAACAAAGCAAAACTGTTAAAGATGTAATTGACGAGCTTCAAAGGAACATAAATCATCTCGAACCAGTCGTCGAGGAAGTGGTATTCGAAGGGAAAATCCGGGCATATCTCTTTATAGGTTTTCTCGATATGGGCCAGGCCTCCCTCAATACCCCCGGGACCAATCTTGATCAGAACGTCGTAAAACCAGCTGGGCCGGATGCCCATGACCATGGGCGAAATATCGAAGATCAGGGGCTTGTGGTTGAAATTCTTGACAACGCCGATGATGCGTCCCTCCCTGCCGGCCAGGGTCACTCGTTTCCCGATCGGATCCTCCATGCCCATGAAACGAACTGCCGACTCATTGACCACATAAGCCTCTGTGGCATCCGTCGGAAAGTCTTCAGAAAAATCCCGGCCCTGCACGATCTCCAGGTCAAACGTCTCCGCATAATCATGATCCACATACAGAAAATTCAATTCCACTTCTTTGTCCGAGGCCATCCCTTCCCATTCAAAATCATTGACATTGAACAGGAAATGAGGCGGAGCCGAGGCATATGTCACATTCACGATCCGCGGATCTCGAAGAAGTTTCTCCTTAAAAATTTTATAGGCCTCTCTCAACTGGTCATTCACCTGAATATGGACGATCTGTTCCCGGCTGAAGCCGAGATTAGAGTTGCGGATGAGTTGCATCTGTTTGTAGGCAACCAGAGTCATAATGATCAGCAGAATTGAAACGGAAAACTGACTGACGACAAGGATTGTCCTCAGGAGAGCCCCCTTCCTTCCCCGGTTGGTATCTCTTTTCAGGACCCTGGCAGGTTGGAAGCCGGAGAGAAAAAAGGCCGGATAACTTCCTGCCATAAACCCGGTGACCAAGGCCACAGCGAGAAAAAAGAGATAGATCCAGATATTTCCGGAATTCAGGAAAGACATCTCTTTGTCCTGCAGGCTGTTGAACGTGGGGAGGAAGAGATCGACCAGGGTGACAGCCAAAAACAGGGAAACAAAGGAGAGAAGGAGGGATTCCCCCAGAAACTGCTTGATGAGATCTGTTTTTTTGGCGCCGACAACTTTCCGCATGCCGACTTCGAGTGCCCGGATGCTGGAACGGGCGGTGCTGATGTTCATGAAGTTGACGCAGGCGATGGCCAGGATCATGACTGCAATCAAGGCGAATATGAGAACAAATCTTTTGTCGCTGCGACCCATATGTGCAATGTTCAAGTGGGCTTCCCTCACAGGTTGAAGGGAGATCAGATAGTCATCCTCAGGATGGTATTTCTGAATGGTACCGGCTATCTTGCGACTGATATCCTCGATAGAAACACCTTCCTGGAGCAAAACATAGGCATCGGCCTCACGCCACCAGGAAGAGAGCCGTTGGCTGTCGTAGATCTGGATCGAACCCATAAAGTCAAACTGAAGGTGGGAATTGTAAGGGACCTTGGATATCAGCCCGGTGACTTCCAGGTCGTGGGTGTTGTTCCAGCGGAGGACTTTGCCCATCGGGTCGGCCTCACCAAAATACTTGCGTGCTGCTTCTTGGGTAATCACAACAGAATTCGGATTTGCCAGAACAGTTCTTGGATCTCCTTTGAGAAACTCATAGGTGAACATAGAGAAAAAAGAGTTGTCAGTCATGAAAAACTTCTGTTCGTAGAAAGTGATGTCACCGTACCGGACAGCACTGGGGTAACCCCGGGTCCTTACCCGGGCCACCTCGACAATCTCCGGGTAGTCATCTTTCAGGATCTTGGGAAGAATATAGGGCGAGCTGGGGATTCCCGGATCACCCGCGTCGCCGGCTTTTTTGAGGATGATGCGGCAGAGACGGTCGCTGTGGGTATGGAATGTATCGTAGTTGAACTCATCGTAGGCCCAGAGAAAGATCAGGATGAAGCAGGCCATCCCCACGGTGAGGCCTGCGATATTAATGAAAAAATACCCCTTGTATCTCCGGATGTTTCTGAAGGCGGTCTTGATGTAATTTTTAAACATAGCTGTTTATTTACCTGATCATCGCTAGGATTAACACAATTCTCATTATTTTATCTGGCAAATTTCATGCCAGGTTTTGGAATTGGGCAAAACCGAGCAAAACAGAGAAAAAGGCCCATTATTATGTTCGATATCGTTTAGAAAGTGTCCGCTTACGGACAGAAATTTTGAACGCAGCCTGGAGGATATTCTTCACAATCGAGAAACCATGATTTTGGCCAGCTCACAAAGTTGAAATCATTTTTTTACGCATGTGAGCCTTCCCTTCTAGCTTCTCCAAGAAGAATATGAAGGAATGACCGGTATGTCATTTTAGGAAACTTTAGGAAATTTTAGGTAATATATCAGACAATCACACGGATAGTTTTTCCCAATTGAGAACTATCCGCGATGGCTATATAATAAAAGCATCCTGATACAGTGCAAAATGCGAATATCCTTCGTTGAAGAATCGGATCTTAATGATTGGGAAAATCATCTCAAAAAAGCGGGTGGCGGCCCCTTTCTTTCAGCTCAGTGGCTGGAATCGTTCAGGGACTCAAAGTGCACACCGATGTATTTTCGATTTTTGTCCGGGAGCCTCACTGTTGGACTGGCGGCCGGCCTTAGCTTCGAACCACCACACCCCTCATTGAAGAAAATATTCCGGAAGCTCTTTTTCTTTTCCGGCCCCGCATTCATTCAATCCAATCCGGAATTGGACAAAGCGTGTGTATCCTTGTTGATAGATTACGCCTCTGAAAATAATTACACTCATCTGGAAATGAGGTCGTATGATTATCCGCACCCGATTGATTTTGAACATTTGTCTTTTATCAAAGAAGAGAGAGATGAGTTCATCATAGATCTGAAACCAGAATGGACAGATATCAAGAAAAAAATGAGGAGGATGGTAGCCAAACAAACAAGAAAAGCCGAAGGATATGGCTTATCTTTTCTAGAAGGTCGATCTCCCGTAGTAATCGAGGAATTGGCTGCCCTCTTAGAACAGACCAAACAGGTACGCCTATCCAAGGGATACAAGGATTATTCCTGTTACTATATGCCTTATGTCAATAAGGCGATACTGCAAAAGTCTGTCGAGAACAACGCGGGGAGATTATTTTATGTCAAAAAAGGGACCAAAACTATCAGCGTTATGGTTGTTTTGACTTTTGATTACAAAGCCTATGCCTTATTCATCGGTTCAGATGAGGAAGCCTATCAGCTTCAAGCCCCGGCCTTCCTCACTTTTAGTTTGATTAAAAAACTGAAATCTGAAGGATTTGACTACTTGAATCTGGGGGGAGTCCCGGCCGATTCATCCAAATCAAACATCATTTTCACCAAAACCTCTTATGGTGCCGTACAACATCTCTGCTCTGGAGGAAAAACACCGCATCTGAACGGTCCTGTCTACAACCTCTTGAATATCCTCTACACCAAAATGCCAGAAACTAAATTCAAAAGGGTTTTTAAAAAATCCTTATCAGGAAGAAACTGATGCAAGAACTCTGGCTTCTTATCCTGAATAATGAAAGTCATTTTTTGGGTGCTTTGCCCGGGTACCACCACTCATCACACTTTTCGCACAAAGGGAAATGTCCATACTGGCCTTTCATGTGAGCAGTGCGGATGCTCTGAATCGCAGGGCCATTCCATAATTCCCGAAGAGTGGATTCCTTAAGGGAACCTATTTTCAGCTTTTTCAAGACATCCACGCAACAGGGCATGACATCCCCATCCCCGTAAACACCAGTTCAATCATCTATTTGTTCTCTGCGCATTCATCTATGATCTTCTGGAATAAATCAAGAGACATGAATCCGGGATCAATATTGCGTCCATACCGGGGACACATGATGCAGTCGAGAGTACAATCGGTAGTCACTTCGAGCGCAACCATGAAGGGAAACTTCAGCCGGTATTTGTTTGCCCTTCTGTATACAAGCTGGATGCTCTTCCTAAGAGTATCTCTAAAATGACCATGGGTACTGGCGATGATGATCCTTTGAAGTCTGGGCCTTTTAAGCATTGTTTTCATCTTGAGTTCATCCTTTTGGCTTTACACCTGCCAATATCATGGCACCGACCATCAGGGTTTTGCTATGCGGTCCAACAAAGCCTCTTCATCCGAATCGACAAGTTGAAGCAAGCGAGAGTACCGGGCTTCGGCCATTTCCCGGGCTTCCGGAACAAAACCATGAGGGGAAGAAACGACCAGGCTATCGATCCCCCTTATGTAATGAACCCTCATCAGGAACTCAACTTCCTGAAAAGTCAAAGGATGAGTTTGCTCTGCTAGTATCAAACCTCTCACTTTGTCTCTTTCAATGAATACAAATGGATTTTTAGCTAAAAAACTCCGGACACTTTGGCTGAAACGGCAAATCTTAAGGGCAAAAATCCCCAGGTTCATGGATCGATTGCGGTTTTCTAGGGCCATCCCCCAGCGTTTTTTATAGATGAATACCCCGTCCTGAAGAAAAGGTCTGCAATATCCAAAATCTATCCGCTCGTATCCTCTCTCTTTCGCCCAGATTATGGTGAAGTAGTATAAAGCTGTTTGAATACCCTGTTCCACATATTGACTATTCCCGTCCCTGACACCGATGGAATGAGAAAACAGGGATTTTCCACGCTCTAATAACAAAGCGCCTGCTTGGTAATCATCATCCTTTTTCACCAGAAGAAGCTTTCCTTTTTCCAACAAATTTCTCATATGGCGATAACTGAATACCCACGATGATTTCCCGTATCGCATGACTGCGTAGGGACTGTACATGTGGTGATAAAAGAGATCGAATTTATCCGCATCTTGCGTCAATTCGTAAGAATAATTTTGCCTGCTCATTTTTCTAAGGTTATTTTCCAGGCTCCTGTTTTTTATCATTTTCATAATTTTTGGCAAGGACATCGAAATATCTAAGATGAACGGAATCCATTGGGGCAACAGTGCGAATTTTTGCCGTTCGAAAATGGAAGCATAAAATTTATCTACCTCAACGAGAATCAAATCGGGCTTTTTTTGAGCCGTACGAATTTTTGACAGGGGTTTCCAAATCATGCCTTTTCCAAGATCTTCTTTTGATGGTTCTCCAGAATAGATGAGCTCGGAAAAATAGGACAAAGTCCTATCTTTTCCTAGAATTAGTGCACGCAGATTCTCCCTGCTCCCTTTTTCTTTGCCCTCAATCAGATAAGCTGGAAGTCGGGCCCTTGCAGCAATAGAGAGGATTCTCACTGAGCGCGAATAAACACGCTTCGCGATATTTGATAAAAGCGTTTTTAAACTCAAGAACAGTCTTTTCATATGACTGAATAATTTATTCAGAGTTTCTTTATGAGTAAAACGGGCCTATCCTCCATAGAACAATAAGATTGTCTTCCTTTTCCTTTTATTCAAGTCCGGATAAAATTTTAAATTATATTTATTATAGCATAATCTTCACATTTCACGTTTCATTTATTTCATTGGGAAAAACCGCGATAACGCGGGCAAGACAGGGGTGGTTTCATATCCTGATTTGTTGTAAGATAAAGGCCAAGGAAGCGAAATGTTCAAATTGCTTAAAAGGGTTCGGGAGAAATACCAACACGGTCTCCTGCTTCATGCCATCCTCCGCAAGCTTGCTCAACTGGGTCTGCGCATATCTCCTTTTTATCTGGTTCAAGAAGGAGTAGACGAAATAAAGAAGCCTGAAATAAATGGAAATCCCGAAGAGTACGCGTTTGATTTCTCAGATATTACCGATTTCGAGGGATGGGAAGAGTTAATCGAGGAGATGAAAGCCAAAAAGGAGATCTTTCTCAAAAGGCTGGAAGAGGGCAAAAAGTGCATTCGTGTCAAACACAAGAACAAAATTGTTGCTTATACGTGGTATGACCTCGAAGAATGCCGCTTCACCAAGCCCTTATTCAAATTAAGTAAGGAAGAAGCCTATCTGTTCGATATGTATACCTTGAATTCATATCGAGGCAGGAATATCGCCCCCTGCTTGCGTTATCAGAGCTATGAAATCCTCAACAGCATGGGAAGGACGACGTTGTTCAGCATAAGTGAGTTGTTAAACGTATCTGCCGTAAAATTCAAGAGGAAGCTGAACGCCCGATTTTTAAGCCTGTATCTGAACATAGGACTGTTCAAAAAGAAGTCATGGAATTTGAAAATAAAGGAATACAGAATCTGAATCGAGAAACTTTCGGCTGTTAATTCCCCACTCTATCGGTCACGTCGATTATCGGCCGCCCATGGCACCAATAATTCCTGTCCGGTAGCATTTCATAGCCGGCGTCGAAGGTCTCATTCAAAACGGTCCGAAAAATATTGACGGGGGTTATTGAATCATACAGGCTGTTCGTCACTTTTTGGGGAGCATAGCAGGCAAACAGGATACTCATGCGCTCGTTGACATGCGGAGTTGACGGAGATAGCGTATCCCCTCCTCCCTCCTCGCCAAGATAAGACGTCCCATGGTCGCCGTGCACAATGATAATAGGAGGCTCAGGGGAAGTTTCGAGAAGCTTTTCCAGCATTTCTTCAACAAGCTTATTGAAATGAATGAGCTGATCCACAAATTGCTGAGTAAGATGCCAATAGTTGAAATTATCAAAACCTCCCAGGTCGGCCATTTTTGCACCGGTATTCAGGGATCCGTCTCGCCTGAAAACATAGGGAGGATGGGGACAGATTACGTGGGCGAAAGTGAAGGTCGGTTCCGGGATTTTGGCGATCTTCGGGATTTCCTCCAGGGATTCTGTGATATGGCGGTGCCACTGCGCCATAATCCCTTCTCCCTCAAAGGCTCCTGCGACAATCCCCTCATTCCTGATAGCTCCCAGTTTGTTGATCCATTTCCAGGAAAACCACACAGCAGAACTCTCGACCAGCAGGGCCAAAAATTGGCTCTGGGTCCAGATGCCGAGGTCGATCTTGATGTCGGCCAGAGGGCTGCGGTCCGTGATGAAAAACCCGGAGGGAACCAGAACATATTTATACCCCAATGCACGAAAAATTCGGGCCAGCTTGTTGTAGAGAATCAGGTTCGGCAACTGACTGCGCTCCGGTTCGAATTCCTCATCATGGATAAAATCCATATTCAGCGCTGATGTTATCGACTCATGAGTGTATGAATAATTGGATGTCGCCCGGTCGTAGATCTCAAATCCTCTTGTCCGCAGCCTTTCCAAGAAATCCCGGTTGTCGAACCCATAGTTGGTCTCGATGGCATCCGCACGGCCATATCCATCCAGTATTAAATAATAGACATCGGGTCTTTTTTGCTTGGCCAAGCTCTGCCATTTTTTGATCCAGCTCAAATCTTTCTCGTTGAGTTTCGTAAAGTATTTTATTCTCGGCCGGACACCGTAGAGTGAGGGACGGAGATAAAAGGCAGCAATATTCGCACAGGCCAAGACCACAAGCAAGACAGACAAAAAGTTGGCCAATTTCGTTGCCAGGGGCATACTGCTCTTTATCCGGATGACGATCAAAAGAATCCCCAGGTATAAAACAAGCCACAGGGCCAGAAAAGTATTTCTGGGGATAATTGTGGGGCGAATCAACAATAAAAAAATCTCATATGCCTGCCTGAAAAGCAAAATCATAAGGACTGAAAGACTGGAAATGAAAGCGGCCTTGAACCTGTTTTTCAAGACAATACCGGCACCACCCCAGATAATAAGACTGAGAATCAACAGGAAAATAACCGGCCACACAAGATCGCTTATGTAGACTTCGGATATATTTTCAGAAAAAAGAAATAAAACGGGATAGATGGCAAACAATAGAGGATGAATGATTCGAAAACGAAATGAGCTCACTCTATTTTCTCTTCATCAGGTACAGGGTTCGCTCAGAATTCTGTACTTTTTCCGATTGTTGAATGTGGAAATATTTGAGAAAAGCGGACTCAAAATGACCTTGAGTATATTCAGAAAAAATATCCTCTCTTGTGGATAGAAGTCTTTGAACCTGAGAGTCCTGCTTGGGGACAAACTCAATGACCAGCCATCTGCATATGCTACCGAACATATCCGCCACAGCACTCAACGGGACATTGTTGCTGATGGCCAAATGGTGGATAAGCGCGAGAGCCAGGACTGTATCCGCCGGTCCACGCTTGAAAAATGCCCCTCTCTCCCGGTTTTGCCACCCAATGCTCGGGCTGGGATTATTGAGATCTACAAGCAGAGGTAAAATATTCTCTTCGTTCCGCTGAACACAATCTTTATAATTCATCTCCACACAGAGGGGATCCACATCCATGGATATGGTCAGAATCCCTTCACTCGCTGCGATGCGGCTGAAAACTCCCGTATTGGACCCCATATCCCAGACAACATTTGGCTTAGTAATGCCCAAAAATTCTCTGACCAGGCCCTTTTTGTGTTCAAGAGCGTCATCGCTGTAGTTAAAGTCCCGATAATAATCAATCCATTCCGATTTTCGCGCACGCCAGTTTAATTTCCTTATCGCCGTTGTCAAAGTGTCGAGCAAACCCAAAAGGGCCTGGCGGGTTACTCGCCCCCTGGTTGCTCTTCTCGGCTCACCCGAAAAGCGTTTTTGACTTTTGGCGTGCAAATGGAGGTGAAGAAGCAGACTGGCCTTAAAACGCGTTCTCAAAGGGAGGAGTGAACTGGCCAAATCAAGAGGAATGCCATCGATAAAATCTTTAAACAGATGGCCCAGACGGATATCCTTATAACTCATGAGAGCCAGCGGAGCGAGGAAATGCTGACAAAACTGCCTGTACGCAATCCAGGGCTGCCCTTCACTATATGGGTCAAAAGACAATGTGTCGATAAAAACAGGTTGTCCCTTCCTGAATTGAATATTATAGGCACTGCAATCCTTGAGCGACAGGCCATAGTCGAGTGCCAGCTTTTGAATCCTCAATGTTGCCAGAGCGGCCGCTTTCAACTGGCCGAAGCACCATTCGTAGGGATAGGAAATGAAGGGGATGGCTTCTGGTTTGACAACGATGTAGCCCTCTTCGGTGAGCTTAAGGGATGAATCAGCCTCTTCATGCGGGATCAACAGCCCCTCTTCGACAAGCGCCCGGTAAAGGCCGGAATTCATGATCCGGTCATAATTCTCTTTATAGACAGCGTTTACCTGGCGGTAAAGGGTCTTGTTGCGGACGAAGATGAAACCGCTGGGATCTCGGAATGAGCTTGGATCTTTCATAAAAAAAAGTGTATTTTACAAGTCAATTTGACGGCCTTTTTCGATTGAACAGGCTACTGATAAATTTAAGGGCCTTTCGGACGTAAGACTTGAAAAAGTAAAGGGCAGCCAATGAGGAGGCAATCAGCATCTGAAAGATGAAACTGCCCGTTCCTAAATCGAGATAGGCATGAGCCCGGCGCGGGAAGAGCAGAATGAGCATGACAACGAACAAACCGAAGGCAAATTTAGAGCTGAATGTATGCATATGACCTCATTTTATTTTAGTCGTACATCTGATCGATTATGTGACTGTACTTCTGGTTTACGAACTTGCGTTTCATTTTAAGAGTCGGCGTTAACTCTCCATTATCAACAGAAAAATCTTGGGGAAGGATGCGGAAATACTTGATGGTCTCATACCTGGCTAAACGCGTATTCACTTCATCGACATACTTTTGGACGGTGGCTATAACGGCTTCATTTTGAGAGGCTTCTTCCATACTCAAAGTTCCTGTGCCCAATTGTTCACACAGTTTTGGCAGGCTATCGGCGTCGAGAGTCAACAAGCAGACAAGGTATTTTCTTGTATCTCCGACGATACAAGCCTGTGAAATTCCCGGATAACCCTTCAGGAGAACCTCGATATTCTGGGGAGTTACATTTTTTCCACCTGAAGTTACCAGAATATCTTTTTTTCTATCCGAGATGACGAGATATCCGTCATCTTTAAAATAACCGACATCCCCGGTGTACAGCCACCCCTCTTTTAAGGTTTCACTGGATGCGGCCTCATCTTTAAAATAGCCAGCAAAAACATTGTCGCCTCTTGTCACGATCTCGCCATCCTCAGCAATGGCCACTTCACAGCCCGGCAAGGTGGCTCCGACAGCGCCCGGTACAGTTTTCCCGGGGATGGTGGCGTTACATACACCCGTACATTCTGTCTGTCCGAACATTTCAAAAATGTCCATTCCCATCGCTCCGAAGAACTGGCACACGGTGGCGGGGAGAGGTGCCGCCGCACTTCCCATAAAATGTGCCCGCTCCAGTCCCATTCTTGTCTTTATCTTGCTGAAGACAACCTTACTGGCTAAATTCCATTTTTTCTTGGCCAGGAAGGGAAGTTCCTGATCACGATTTCTGTATTTCCTCGCCTTCTCTCCCACTTTAAGAGCCCAATGGAACAGAGCACGTTTGACAGCCGAACCTTCGGCAACTTTTTCCAGAATAGCGGTTTGGGCCTTCTCGTAAAGGCGGGGCACGGAAAAGAAAAGCGTAGGGCGAACTTCAGCGAGATCTTCCATCAGCGTGTCAAGGCTCTGGGCAAAATTTACTGTGAAGCCCCCGGCAATTCCCCCAGCGATATTCTGAATTTGCTCGGCGATATGAGAGAGAGGCAGAAATGAGATCGTATCGGACTCATAGATGAAATCGTATACGGTGATCAAAGCAGCACACTCAAAAACCAGATTTTTTTGCGTCAACACAACGCCCTTGGGAGGGCCGGTCGTCCCTGAAGTATAAATGATTCCCCCGGGAGAACCGGGTGTAAGTTTCTCAATTTGATCCTTTAGAAAACCGGGATTATTCTCACAATACTGAGCTCCTTTTTTGAGAAGTTCATCGAACCCCTCAACGCCCCCGGGTGGCTCATCAAACATCAGCACCGTTTTTTTGAGCTTTTCAAGGTCATTTCTCCAACTGTCTGTCTTCGCGAGTTGTTCGATGTTTTGGACGAAAAAGATCTTGGCCTCGCTGTGTTCCGCCACATATTTTGCCTGATCTGCAGTGGCATTGGGGTAGATGGGAACCTGATAACCCCCCAGACACTGGACGGCCAGGGCAATAAAGAACCACTCCGGGCAATTTGCCGAGATAATGCACACTTTATCCCCGGAATCAACGCCCAGGGCCCTGAGCCCCCCTGCCACTATCTCGACATGACGCCAATAATCACTCCAAGAGTGCTCCTTCCAGATGCCTTTTATTTTGTACCTGAGCGCCGTTTGACCCGAGCCAAAAATGGCCACGCGTTTTAAGAAGATTTCCGGAATTGTTTTCCCAGGGACCTGCAGTTCTTTCACTGCTGACCCTTTGTGAATGGATGCAAACTCAGCCATGATTAACCCCTTCTCAAAAATTCCCCATACATGATGAAACAAACATACCACATCAAAAAAGGCAGGGTCAATACAGCCCATGCTAAATTTTTATATGCTTTAACAGGTATAGAATTACGCCTTTTTAACCAGGGAATACGCGTCTGGAGTGAGTTTTTTTTGTTCTTTGATCACAAGAAGTGAAAAAACGATCCAGATCCCCACCATGATTACGTTGAAGAGAGCAAAGCTTTCCACATTAAGGGCAAAATAAGTGGTCCCGAGAAAGACAATGAGAGCAGAAGTCACATCGCCGGATCTCCAGAAAAAAGTGCCTATGGTCGCCATAGCCTTATATTTGGCCTCTCTGGAGGTAAACAGGAAGAGAGCGTGGCGAGCTGTGTTCATCAAGGAGTAATCCGTCCCGTTCTCCAAGGTTTTGAACCACCTGACCAGCAATAAGGATGCCCCCAAAGAGATGAACAGATACCCACTGAAGGCGATAACTGGAAGAAAAAGAAGTGCCCCCTTGATTCCCACCCATTTGAAGATGCGGGAAACCAGAAAGAGCTGGATCAACATGCTGGCCAGGCTCACGGCCAAATAAAAATCGGCATAGAATTTCCCGATCCATTGGGTCATTTCCAATCCGCCGGACGAACCGCCTCCAAAGAGTTCAGCTGCATTTTGAGTGACCACCTTAGCCAGGATATATTCTCCGTTGGTGTTCACAATATTGATGATAAAAATGAGAATAGCGATGTAAAGGAGGTACTGTTTTTTAAAGACAAGATTGAACCCGCCTCCCTTCTCAAGAGGCTGGGAGTGGATGAGGTCTTCAATGGCGCAATAGGAGGAGATCTGGACCACCTTAGTCCAGGTTTTTTTGATTTCGATCTGATGGATAAAAAGCGATAACAGCACACAAAGACCGAGTATCCCCCCCGCCACCAACAGCATCTCGTAAACGCCCAAAGGTTCCATCAGCCATCCGGCGATTTTACTTCCCGCAAATGCGCCGAAGGTGGCACCGAAAGCAATGATGGGAAAAAGGCGCTTCCCTTCATCTTGGGTGTAGATATCGTTGGCAAAAGCCCAGAACTGGGCTACGACAAGCAGGTTAAATATGCCCACCCATATGAAAAACACAATCCCCAGGGTCTCTGCCGGAACGCTCATCAAGGCTAACACATAAAAGATGAGAAGGTTAGACATGAAAAAGAGCGTGGTGCGGGCTATCAACTTGTGGCGAGGAATTTTACTGGCAAGCCTGACATAGGCTTTGACGATAAAAATCAAAAGGATTACCTGGCCTCCTGCGAGGTATGTTTTTGCTTCTGGTCCACTTCCAGTCAGAATAAGAGCGTCTCTCACCGGTTTGACGATGTAATAGGCGACCAGAAGGAAGAAGATATTGAAGGTCAATAACAGAGTTACCGGAATTTCACAAGCTTCAATTTTTGTAAACAGCCTCAGAAAGCGAAAAAACGGGCTCGATTCACTGATTTCGATTTTTTTCATAGGTCAACAGTCTCTGAAGAAACGCCTGTAACCAAAGGCTTGTTTGCACCCAATGTTATTTCCTATTGTTGTGATAAATTTCATCAAGTATAGCACAGAAACAGGACAAATTCATCAGAAGCGGAATTAGAGGTGGAAAACAGAGCCCTGCCGTCCTAAAATCCATCCTGGCAGGAGAAGTATGCAGACAGAAATTCTTGAAAATACATGGCATTAGCATGATGCCATGAGCCGGACCTATGAAGAGAGAGGGCAACATATCACAGAGATCAGGTTACATAAATTTTTCATTAGCCGTTTTCGTACTCTTGATTTTCACCCCCATAATGGGATGGGGCGTTCAGTTCTGTCATTCCCCATATTTAAATTGACATTTTCTGCCTCAGAGTTCAGAATTCTGGCATAAAAAGGAAAAATAGAGTGAAGAGGTGCGTATTCCATGAAAGTATTACTTATCTACAATCCTCAGGCCGCCCATAAAAGAGCGAAAAAGATTCTTCCCGAAGTCGAATCCTGTTTCATAGAGAGCGGTATAGCTTTTGATTTGCACCTTACAGACTATCCCGAGCATGCCGTTGATATCGTAGCCGGAGCCAATTTCGCAGGCTACGACGGAATCATTGCCGGAGGAGGCGACGGCACCCTTTTCGAAGTCATCAACGGCTATTACAAAAACCCGGACAAAGGGAAAATTCCCCTGGGTGTTCTTCCCATAGGAACAGGAAATGCCTTCGCCCGCGACCTGGACATGGATGTATCCCAATGGAAGGAGGCGGTTGACATCATCCGGCTGGGAAAACCAAGAAACGTGGATGTCGGCGCCTTTCACACGCATGGACAGGACTATTATTTCCTCAACATCCTCGGGCTGGGATTCGTGGCCGATGTGGGAAAAACAGCGCACAAACTCAAGATTTTTGGAAACATCTCCTATACCATTGGCGTTTTTTATCAGATGGCCTTTCTGAAAACGTACAGGGTGTCGATAGAGGCCGACGGAAAAACTATCGAAGATGACAATATCTTTGTCGAGATCTCCAACACCCGGTATACGTCCAACTTCTTGATGGCACCGAACGCCGAAATAGACGACGGATTGCTTGACGTTACGGTTTTGGGCAAGGCCACGCGGCGGCGCCTGATCCAGTGCTTTCCCAAGATATTTACGGGGGAGCACGTTCATCTCCAAGAAGTCGAGCACTTCAAGGCAAGGAAGATCACTGTGAAGCCTGAAATCCCCAAGGTTCTGGCCCCGGATGGAGAACTGGTCGGTATCACACCGGTTGAAGTCGAGTGCCTCCATCAGAATGTTCCCGTGTTCTGGAAATGAAATACGTGATATCAGTCTATGTTTGGGTCGTTGGTGGGCTTTACTTTATTTTGCTGTGTTTTAAGGTCCTCATTCTTTCCCTTTTCTTTAAACCTAAGAAAATTGATCCTTTTATAAAACTTAGCCTGAAAGGCCTGTTTAAGATCAGTTTTATCAAAGTCCAGTCCGAGGGGACCGAACACATCGAACCGGACAAAACCTATCTCTTCATGTCCAATCACACAAGTCTGTTCGATATTCCCGTCTTCGAAGCCTATATCCCGATTTTTGTTCGGGGCGTGGAAGCCCTGCGCCAGTTCAAATGGCCGGTCTATGGCTGGATCATCCGTCGCCTTGGGAATATCCCTATAGACCGGAGTGATCTACAGGCCTCAATACAAAGCGCAAAAATTGCAGAGGAACACCTTCAAAGGGGAATATCCATTCTCATTCTTCCGGAAGGGCACAGGACCCTGGACGGAAATCTTCGTCCTTTCAAAAAACTCCCTTTTCACCTAGCTAAAGGGGCCGAGGTTCCCATAATCCCCATCGGTTTATCAGGTGTGTTCCAGCTCAAACGGAAGGGTTCCTGGCTCATCAGACCCGGAGTCGTACAAATCAAGTTCGGCCTCCCCATCGAACCGGAAACAATACGTTCTCTGTCAGTTGAAGAGCTCCGGGACCTGACCAAATCTAAAATACACGAACTAATTATCTAGTTTGAACTTCTAGTTTTGCTTACAATTTCTGGTTTGACTTATGTATGTTTTAGATTATAATAGAAATAACTAGACTTCGGCCTCAAAACCATCTCTTAAAATATCCGTTTTATTGAGAAAACCGGCATATAAAAAAATCCTCTTTCTACGTATATACTTTACATGTGACAGAAAACAGGCCAAGGCAAAGAGAAAAACCATTAATCCGATTCCTGCCATCACTATCAGCAGGGATTCTCTGCTTTCTGCAATTCTTACATTTCCGATTCCACCGCCTCCGCTTCCAGACCACTCAGAGGGCTCGCCGAATATCGCTTTAATTGTTTTGTCTCCATCTAAATTGAATGCCAGGTGCTCAGCTGTAGTATCGATATGGCCTTCCCATCTCACGAAATCATAATCACTTTCAGGAATGGCTTTTATCCTGACATCTGTACCGTTGGCAAAATGATAGATCCCTGGTGGCGGATCCGTCGTCCCCCATTGACCAGCTTTGATAATTAATTTATGTACGCTGTTCTCCCCCAAAGCATAAATTCTTCCCTTGGCCTTTTCCTTGAGCGTATTTCTTTGAATTAAATTGATAGCCCTTCTGCTTATTCTAATTTTTATATTGCTCCGCAGGAGTGAAATCTCTGTTCCAGCAATGCAGGCTTTTTTTGCATAAGAGCTTATTGGAGAAATGTTACCGTTTCGCCAGAGCTTCAAAATCAAAGCATCGCTCTCTCCAGCGCCCCAGGAACACGTCTCACCGACTAAAATATAACTACCATCGAGAGTTTGCTGAACGCAAAATCCTTTGTCTAAAGAGAAATCACCTCCGTAAATCTTTTGCCACAGAATATCACCTTGAAAGGACAACCTGACTAAAAAAACATCCGGATGGTAAGTTCCCGAATAAGGAGGCTTTGGGCAAGAGTAGTTTTCTCCGACAGCGATGAGCCCACCGTCTGTGGTGGGATAAATTGAATTGAACTTATCTTGCATATTTCCAACGTATTTATTCTGCCAAATGACACCTCCTGTGGAGTTAAGACACAAAATGCAATTCTCATTATCGACTTTTCCACATACCGCGAAATTTCCTTCGTGAGTTTCAACTACGGAAAATCCTTCATCCCATCGACTTCCATTAAATGTATACGCCCATATTATCCCACCACCTCTCTCCCCCAATTTGCAGACCCAAAGGTCACTGTTTGAAGGAAAGTGGACTACTCCTGTAGCAACAATGCCACCATCCAGAGTTTGTTGAATAGAATTCAACCGTGAAGACCTGCTGTTCGAAATCGCATAAGATTTCTGCCAGATTACATCTCCCTCGGATGAGAGTTTCATGATCAATGCTTGCGATTCCAATTCTCCCGCCAATAAATAGCTGCCATCACTTGTTTCAGACATTGAAAAGCATCTCTCATTGTGTGGTTTGCCAGAACTTTTTTCCCAAAGTGCTTTTCCCTGTTTGTCTAACTTTATGATCCAGATATCCGCTCCATAATCCTCCCCATGGACCTCCTTGTAGCCAGCTACGATACAACCTTCACCCACAGTCGGGAGTACTATTTGAGGCCGTGCGAAGCTGAAAAAACCATAATAGTTTTTCCATTTGATTCGTCCATCATACGTTATTTTCATGACTAAGGGACTGTCTGCATAAGGTTCATAATGATAACCAACTGCGATATAGTCTCCAGCCGAACTCTGGCATACAGAAAAGAGACTTTCATCCCCTGGGCTGCCGAAAACTCTAGCCCACTGGGCAAGTAGCGGACTTGCCATGATCAAAGTCAGCATCAAAGCAAGTATTGTCTTCAAGGAGACCTTTGGCTCTGCATACAAAGACATTTAAATCCCCCTTCTAAATTCCTTAAACAATCTATTCTGCCCAAAGGAAAGGTATAGAACTAAACCCAGGAGGAATAGCATAAATCCGATTCCTGCAATAAGGACTGATATAGATTCCCAATTTCCTTTAATGCTTATACTTCCCACCCCGTCACCGCCACTGCCCGACCACTCAGCGGGCTCCCTAAAAACAGCTTTAATTGTCTTGTCGCCATCTAAATTCAGGGTTAACTCTTTACCTATTGCTTGCACATGTCCCTCCCATCTGTAAAAGTCATAGTTTTCATTTCAATGGCTTTTATCGTAACAGCAGTACCATTGGCAAAAGTATAAACTCCCGGGGGAGGATCTGTTGTTCCACACTTGCCCGCTTTAATCTTCAACTTATGTACGCTTTTTTCCCCCAAAGCATATACTTTCCCCGGGGCTTTCTCCAACAATGTATATCCATAACTGAACTTGATATTAGTTTTCTCAATCTTTGTTTTGACTTCTTGTGGCTCGAAGGAAGCATCTGCTGCCTTAATCTTTACTTTTCTCATAAAGGAACATGCGGGAGAAATGTTACCGTTTCGCCAAAGCTTCAGAATTAAAGCATCCTGTCCTCCAGCACCCCAGGAACTTGTCGTGCCCACCAAAATAAGGCTCCCATCGAGAGTTTGATAAACAGAATGACCACTATCAGGCGAGAAATCACCTCCGTAAGCTTTTTGCCACAGAATATCACCCAGAGAAGACAGTTTGATCAATAAGATATCCGATTTGATGGATCCTCCTGACTTTGGAATCTTTGCGCCTGATGTGCTTACCCCAACCGCAATATATCCCCCATCTGATGTATGACAGAGCGAATTAATTCCATCAACCCTTTCGCCCCTGTAGCTTTTTTGCCATATTATTCCTCCCATAGGATTGAGCTGAGCAATCCAAATTTCATCGTCAATTTTTCCACACACAGTATAGTTTCCCTCAAAAGTTTCTACCACGGAGACCACTTCTGCAAAGCGACGGCCATGAAATACATGCTCCCATACTATCCCCCCACGATTTCCCATTTTGCAAATCCAAATATCCTGCACAGGGCAGTAAATATGACCGGTGACAATAATTCCGCCATCCATTGTCTCCTGAATAGAAACAATACTCGAATATGACTCGTTCTGCCTGGCATAGGATTTCTGCCAGATGATGTCTCCTCCGGAAGAAAGCTTGATAATTAAAGCCTCAGTATCCACTTTGCCTGCCAGCAAATATCCGCCATCACGGGTTTCTGTTATTGCAGAGCATCTTTCGTTTTTTGCAGAGCTTGATCTTATTCCCCAAAGCGTATTCCCCTGTTGGTCCAATTCAAAGATCCAGATATCATTATCCCACCAAGTATTAATAGCCACGATACAGCCATCTTCTCCTTTCGGCAACACTATTCGAGCACTTCCTTCTCTCAACCAAGTACCTGTCTTTGTCCACTTGATTTTTCCATCATGAGCTATTTTCATTAATAAGAAATCTCGCCAATAACAACCTGCGGCAATATAGTCTCCGCTAGGAGTCTGGCAAATAGAATTGAGTCCTTCATCTCCAGTTGATCCGAAAACTCTGGCCCACTGGGCATAGAGAGAAAAATTGAAGAGCAGAATCACCAAGAGTAAAAACATATGCCTCGATGCCATACTTGAAACTCTATTCATGATGGCTCCCTCTTTTCTGTTTCTTGTCATACTTAAAAAATAAAGCCAAATGCCTAGAAAGTTGTCAAGAAGTTGTTAAGAAGTTGTAAAAAAGATGTAAATTTATTGAAAATCAGATTCCCAATCCCATAAGAACTGATGAATTGGTTGAATTACCTTGTTTAATCAAATAGAATAAAGCACACATTTAACCGTGGGGAATTTGGGGAATTCATAACCTTTGTCTTAGTAAAACGAGATAAATGCCCAAAAGCAACATCTTGGATTTTCTGGAACACATCATAGAGAAGATCGATAATTTAAGAATCAAGCCCCTCTTTTTGATTCTCGCTTTCTCTCTTTCCATTTCTCTCAGAGAGATTTTAGAGCAATGGTTCTTCGAAGAAAGCTTCAGCATTTATCAGTTTATGCATCATTTCTATTTCTACTCTATTCTTATGGCTGGAATTCTGGTCATCAGCTATGTGGGACGAATCGCGATACAGAAGGTGACAAAAATCGCCTCTCTCGGCTTGTTCCTTATTGTGCTGCCTCCCTTAATCGACAGGTTTGTTTTCGGAAGAGCGGTCCCCTATGAATATATATTGCCAAAAAATTTGATCGAGCAATTTTCCTCTATGTTCCTATTTTCTCCCCATGCAGGGAAAGGCATTCTGATAGAGCTCGGAGCAATTCTTATCCTCTCCGGTATTTACGTCTGGATTAAGTCTCGCTCTCTCTTGAGGTCAATATTATGTTGTCTAGCACTTTATATTCTTATGGGATTAGCCGCCACACCACGCATTTTCCTTCCCATACCGGATCTCAGCGAGTCCGTATTTTTTCACTCCCGCCATCTCATATATTTCTTTTATTTATTTTTGCTAACACTTTTATGGGGGATTCTCTTTCTTTACCGGATCCACCCCAGATTCCCCTCTGCCCTACTCAAAGAGATTCTCTCCTTCCGCACTCTGCACGCCATCCTCATGGTCAATGTTGGCCTCTATTTTAACCCTGCTCTGAAATTTCAGTACTTTCCCGACATTTTGTATATCTTTGTTGCCACCGCGTTGATGGCACTGCTCTGGCTGAATGCCGTGTTGATCAATAATGTTTACGACCTGGCAATTGACAAAATCACAAATTTGGACCGGCCCCTTGTCCGCAATGCGGTCAGACCGAACTTGTATCTTGGTTTAAGTGCAGTTCTCTCGGTCCTCATCCCTCTGACATCTCTAGTCCTTGGGGTCTTGCCCTCAATCATTGCTCTGCTTTCAATACTGAGCGCTTTGGCCTATTCGGCCCCGCCTCTGAGATTGAGGAGGTATATTTTCAGCACGATTTTTATCGGATGGGGCTCTCTTTTGGCTTTTTCTTATGGCTTCTTCTGCCACTCGGATCTCAACACTATATTCCTACCTCGAAATATCTGGCAGATAGGCGCATTAATATTTGTCGTATTCTCTATAGGCCCATTAACCACAGACATGAAAGATTACGAAGGTGATCGTGACCAGGGTGTCCGCTCCATATTTTCAGTTTATGGATTAGAGAAAGGATTAAAAATCGTTGCTGTGTTTCTTGGCCTGTCGCTTCTGATGCCTCTGATTCTGTTCCATACCCGTATTGACACTATAATTATCCCGAATGTGGCGATCGTGACTTCATTTCTATTCTATTTTCAAAAAAACCACAACTTAGCTTTTATCGGCTATGGGATAATCATGGCCTACTGCATCCTGAGGATATTGGAGAAGCTTTGAGCAGCGGAAATTCCGGCTTAAAAAACTTTTTGATTATGAGCCGTGCCAACATTCAGATTGCTTCACTTCCCACAGCAGCAATTGGAGTGATTCTCGCGGCCCAAAATTGGAAAGACATTGCTGACATTTCCGTCCTACTGTATGTTCTCCTTTTTTTTCTAATTCTTACCTACGCCTGCAATATAAACTGCATCAGCGATGTTGAAGTGGATCAAAAATTTAAACGCTACATGAGTGAGGCTGTTCGGGCATTCAAGCCGAAAACTCTTAAACGTGTCATTTTCGTGGAAATCATCTTGATCCTGCTTCTGGCAAGTCTGTTGTGCATTATAAAGCAGGATGTAATTTTTTCTGTATCGTTGTTTGGCTTGCTGTGCGGCTATGCCTATTCCACACCTCCCCTGAGAATAAAAAAACGGGGTGTTTTCAGTCCTTTCCCTGTCATGATCGGTCTCTATTTTTTTCCCCTAGTATTCGGATGGTTTATCGTGGCCGAGGATATCTCGATATTCATTCTGCTTTTTGCCCTCGGATATGCCCTGATAATGCAGGGCATAACTTTTTTGAACACATGTGAAGATTTCACAGAGGATAAGAGTTCTGACATAACCACTTTGGCTCATATTCTTGGATTAAACAAAATTCTAAAACTGGCTTCTCTTGCTGTTGCATCGGGAGGAATTTTGGTAATGGCAACACTATCCTTAAACAGATGGGAGAGGCTATTCAATAACCCGGTGTTGCTGCCGATTATTGCCGTGGGGCTGCTTTTCCTAGCGGGAACATTGATCTATATCTCCAGAACTCTTTATATTTTGAGCCAATCTGATCAAGCCGAACTTGAATGCAAAAAACACTCCGGAAAAATGCGGCGGTGGTTCCTATCCATTCGCTACCCCCTCTTCGTGATCGCTCTTCTCCTTGTTCCGTAGCCTGATTTACCAATATTTGAGTTTGCCTATTTCTTTCATAGGCTTTTTTCGTATGATAGCTTCGCAGGCTGTTATTAATAATACTGTAATTTCAATTCGCAACTCTAAATCAACACTTTAAACGTCCGGTTGGCATGGGAAATCAGAATCCTAAGAAATGTATTCTGTGGTTGATAATGCCGGGGGATCCCAAATAAACATGGCAGGTTATTTCTCAATTTCCTTCTTAACAGCATCAATCACTTTGAGCAGTTGACTCTTCCAGTCGCTTTTTCTCTTTTTCCTCAAATCGTCCAACCTCTTTCGTGCAAAAGCATTCATCTCCGGGTTATCGTGATTCAGTTTCAGATACCTTTTGTAACCATCCATGGCGCCATTTCTCTTGCCCAGAGCATCCATGTTAGCCGCCCCGTAAAACCAACTCAAGGGCTGCGTTTTATCCAATTTGATCGCATTTTCTAAGTATTTTCTGGCTTCTTTGTATCGACCCAAATGATAACAACATATGCCAAGCCCCTGGTAGGTTTGCATGGATTGGGTGTTGGATTTCAAGGCCCTCTTGAGGTACTCGATGGCCTCCGCGTAATTTTCACTTGCCATCAATCGCCGGCCTCTTGAATAGGGATCGCTGAACTTTTCCCGGATCTCATTTTGGAACGCAGCATACTGTTCTTTATCTATTCTCAAGGGTTTTATCCAGACCTCAAACCTCTTCTCATCCCTTTGAATGAGAAAACAAAGGGGCCTATCCTCAGGCAATTTCTGCACCATCCCCGAGAATTGTTCAGGATGAGACCCTTTATCCCGGAAAGAAATGTCCTCCACCTCCAGAATTATATCTCCCTTTTGAAGTCCAGTATTCTGAGCCGGTGTGTTATCCAGCACGCCAAGAAGCTTGATCCCCTCACCTTCATGGCGGGTGAATACAGCACCGAAGAAAGTTCTTTGTTCTTCCATTTGAAAAGATTTCTGTTGTTTATGATGAGATTCTGTTTCGTTTACTTGATGGGTTCTTTGATCTGCATGCAGTTGAGACTCGACTTCTTTTTTCTGGTGTGATGTCTGCTCTGCTTGCATTTTCAAGCCATGTTCCAAATCTCTGATCTGTGCCTGTATTTGCTCTGCATCAGTCTGAGGTTGAGTTAACCAAATTTCGGTGACATCCTCCTTTGGGATGTAGAAATACACTCCTTTGCTGAGAAAATATCTGGTCTCTCCTTCTTCGGCCTGATTTTCGGCAAAAGCATGGCCTTGGGCTTTGCCGGGCTCGTCAACCAACCCAAATAGAAGAGCCGCATCCTCAGGGCTGATCGTATGCATCAGTTCCACTCTCACCCACTGCAGGATATCTTGGGAATCGAACCAAGCGCTGACCTCCTTAAACAGATTTTCTTCGTCGCCGAAATGCTCGATTTTAATATTGCCCACAGACTCAGAACGCAAGGGCTTGCCAAAACGAGCTCTCACTTCGGCGTTTGTGCTTTGTCCAGGCTGAATGGCATCAAAAACAGACCCTTGCCCCATCATAATTCGCACAAAAACAAGTATTCCGAAGCAAAGTCTTCTGCCTTTTTTGCCCATCATCACTTATTTAAATCCGTTTTATAGTTATGTCAGTTCTCATCTCTGCTGATAATATCTTAATCATATATGTACATTATTTTTCAATTTTTATTTTGGGCCATGTTTCCGGAGGATAAGAAACCTTTTGTTCATTTATGCGGCTTTGTTCAATTTCATAATAGAGCTTGAGATGCTTTATCGCATCACCTACATCATCAGCTAACATAATAGCCAGGTTGGCCGCGTGTCGGTGTGCTTCCCCCAACCGAAAACTGTCTCTATTATCCATGTTGACGAATGGCTCGACTCTCGTTATGGCCTTTTTAAGAGCTTCCCGAGCCTTCGGCGTGCCTATATTGAGACAAATCTTCGAGAGCTGATCAAGCCTGAAATATTCTGATTTAACACTCCCTTTCTTTATAGCTAAATCCAGCCATCGATTCCAATCCCTGACATATTCGTCGAACATGGAATGGAGTAAAGCAGGCGGAGTTTGGATCTGAATCAAATACAAAAGAGCATATTCCCTGTCGACACAAAGACTTCTTATATCCCCAAAACTAATCCCTGAGCGGTTTTTCAGAAGTTCCCGTTCTTTTATCTTGATTTTATGGATGTGTTCTTGTGCGAGTTCCCATTTACTCCTGATACCACTGCCCTTTTTGATCAAATTGCCCTTCACGACATTGAAAGAAACATTGAATTCAGCAAACTTCCCTTCTGCAGTGTGAACGGTTACTGTAGCCCTGTGCTCTCCCGGGTCAAGCTCAAAATATCCATATCCCCACGATGTCTCGCCCCAGAATTTTTTACCGGATTTCTCGATCCAGCACCACACATTATGAGCATACCGGGTTTGCTTTTTGCATGTGATTTCAATCACATTTTCTTTATTGAAAAGATTTCCATAGATTTTTGGATAGGTTGTTGGTTTGTGAGTGCTTAAATGGGCGTATTGGCGAACGATGTCCATATACGGTAGGTCTTCGGCATCAATGCCCTCGGACTTCAGGGTTTGTCGTAAAGAATGGATATGGGAAACGGAGTCATAACGAAGCCTTACAGGATGGTTTATTATTGCTGATCGGTCATAAGGATTTATTTCAGGGTCATAAAGATAGAATAAATAAGACTTTGGAGAATTGGTGGTTGGCGTTAGTATGGTATGATAGCCTCCAAGAAAATAAAACTCATTCTTTTGGTCCAGAATAATCGTTGCCTTTAACGATGGAGACTCTGCTGCGATTGATGTCCAACCATCTTTATGGCCTTCAGCAGTCGCACTGATCTTCATCTCCCATCCCGATTTCACATCGAATTGCACCTCGCCCGCTGTATTGGTCATTCCTGTTTGTATCTCTGGGATTTGGCCTGTTTTTCTGAGTTGCGACTTGATCTTTTCCGCAGCCTCAACTTCCCCGCGAAGAATGCTTTTCTGGGCTTCAATATTCGCTACGCTCTGCTCTTCACTCCTTTTGAATTCGACTTTAACCTGGGCATCCTGGATGGGCTTTTCCTCTCCATCCTGAACATGCACTGTAAGATCTGTACTCTTCTTCTTTCCAATCACATAATGTGAATCAAATCCTGTATCCTCATAATTGCTTTCCCATTCGTATATTAGATCTTCTTGACCTGAACATTTTCTCCTTGCAGGTGTTCCCGGATTCGTATCCAGATTTCCTCCCTTATCGGCAAAATGTCGATCTTTGTCGGATGCTTTAACAGACACCGTTATGCTTTCATGCCTAAGATCCTCGTCATCAATCTTAAACTCTGCTTGCCAGACCTCATCCTCTCTGTCAAGTACTGGAGATCCGTTTTGAACATAATTATCCCATTTAATTTGGACGTCTTTGACGGGCTCACTGAACGTCACCTCAACAGTAACCAACCCTGGCTTTGGCTCCTCGCTAACAGTTGTGACGAGTTGCCTTTTTTCAACTTCCTCTGTTTTAGACTTTGTCTGGTCAATGCTCTCAGCACTGGATTGTGCCTCATCATTCCAAAAGGCAACGTATTTAGGCCCGTCTTTTTGTAAGACTTTTACTTTTTGTACATAAGGCGGGTGGTTAACGATCTCGTAGAAATGCTCCATCAATCCCGCGCAATGTTCAATTATTTTGGGAAACATTCGTTCTCCAATAAGTTGATAGAGATGGGTTCTCGGTTTACATTTTTCAACTTCCCATCCTTTGCATTGATTAGCAACTGAACGAAGGGGAGTTGGAATATACGCTTTGGGGTATAAATACCTTTCTCTGGAAATGATTTGCTGTCTTGATGAGATCGGAGGAAATTCATCTGAGAGTTCAATATAATAAAAGCCGGCGTCATCATTTTTTTTATCTGGAAGCTCAAGATGTGTCGGCCACCAATGCCATTTACCACCTTTATGAGAAAATGGATCATGGGTAAAACTTATTGGATGCCAATAGTAAGCTCCGGCCTCAGAATCAGGTATTGGAAATAACGGATAATTTTCTAAGCACCAGCTTTCATCTAACCAGTCATAATTAACCTTAAACATTTTCGCTAGATCACACCATTGAATGATACTCTGTCTTCCAGCCCAGTCCGGCCTGGTAAATTGTGCTGCAAATCGATTCGAACTGTATGCTATTTTTGCTAGATTATCGAAAAACAAATCTATATTTTCATCCTTTCCAAACCTTTTAATTTTCAAAGTGTTTAGTTTCGGGACAAAGTTTGGCACAATCTGCTCCCAATTCACTTCCACCCACTTCTCAAATCCTGTGTAACCTGAACCCCCATGAGGATCATCATGAACATGTTCTGGGACACCCATATCTTGAAGCAAATGGAGCACAAATCCCAGAGTATAGTAAGAAAGCTTCTTTGAATGATCAGAATAGCCATAGCGATTTATGGCTTTCTGCCAGCTCATATTGCCGCTGTCCAATTCCTGCTCAGTAAAAACACCGTTCTTTATGGCCCACCATTGATCCCCCCCGTACTCCTCATCCTTAGAAAAATCCATGTTTGTTTTGGCCCATGATAAGGCATCCACATCTGGATCTCCCATCCCTATAATTGGAGCTCCAGTTAGAACATTCCCCGAAATTGCATGCCTATAGTGATTGTTTGCTCTTAAGTAAACAGTCAATTTCGATCCTGAAATCACAACTGTTGGCCCTTTATTAGGAGCGATAACCAAACGAGTTGGAAAATCTTCATCATGCGAGCCATGAATTATCATGTCTTTGAACAATCTTATTTCTGATACAAATTGACTCTTATGATTGTTGAGGAACAACTTAATAGCTTCTGGAGTTAGCTTCTTTTCGTGGGTTGTTTCTTTCCATGAATAGAAATTTGCCGATGAAATAAGGAATAATAATAAAGCTATCTGAATTCTTGCCAAGCATTTTTTCATTTAGTTCTTCCCAAATAAATGGCCATTTTTCCCCATAATATTTCCCAACCAACTTTTTAATTTTAACCAAGTCATAAAAACGCCGCTTGGCATTAACCGTATCATAGGGAATTTTTACGTGTCAATATTATGTGTGGTGGGAATACATCGAACCATAATAATTTCTATAATAAAGTTTCCCCAAGAAGATTTTTCAGCTTGACGGCTTTTCCATCTCTCAAGTAAAGCCGTGGAACTTGCTGGCGTATGCTTTGACACACCTCGTGGAGGTCGGTACGCCGTATTTGGGCAATCTCTTCCAGGGTGATTTCATCATCGCCCTGCTTGCCGATGAGAACGACTTCATCACCGACTTTCGCTTGTGGAATATCCGTCAGATCAATCCTAGTGTGTTCGAAATCCACATCCCCCAAGACAGCCACTCTCTTCCCATGGACTAAAGCTGGGCCGAGTGAGGAATGAGCTCTGGAGTAACCATCTCCCCATCCAATAGGAATGATGCCGATCGTTTTGGTGTTGATCACGGGGAAAGGCCTGATGTCATTGAATCGGCTTCTTGGGACCAGTGTCTTTATCTCTATAATTCTCGTTTTGAACGAACGAAAAACAGGCTTGAGATCTATGGCTTGCTTCGGGTGCTCCACGACAGGATTTCCGAAGATGAGCCTACCGGGATCAACAGTATTGAGATAAGTCTGAGGATTCTGGAGGACTGCCGGAGTGGCGGCCGCCATTTTTATGGGAACTTTAATGTCTTTTCTTTCAATGTCTTCTAGAGCTGAAGTGAAACGCTCGTACTGCCAACTCATGTATTCGCCGTCTTCCGAGAAGTGAAAATGGGTATAAATGCCAGCTAAGGATAAGTTTTTTAGCGACGCCAGGGATTCGACAATAGCCACAGCATCTTCAGGCTCGATTCCGATTCGGTTGAGTCCCACATCGATTTTCACGAATATATTGAGAGGTCTTTGCGCTTTGTCCGAGTAAATCCTGGCACTATCGATATCTGTTATTGTAGGAATCAAATCGAACGCGATCACTTTATCCGCCTGTTCGGGGAGGCTGTTCGCATAGAGAAGGATGGGAGCCTTGATGCCCTGTTGTCTAAGATGGATAGCTTCATACAGGTCCGCGACAGCGACTCCATAAGCTCCGGCAGAAATCACTTCTTCAGCTGCTTCGAAGGCACCAAATCCGTAGGCATTGCATTTGAGAGCAGGTATGATTCGGACATTATTTCCGACAAGACGCCTTACTTCATGGAAATTATGCCGCAGGGCATCCAGGTCGATTTCAAACACTACGGGGCGGAGAATCTTCGCGAAGATGTCCTTCAATTGATTCACGGCCTTAAATCTGACACGTTAAGGTTATCCCTGGAAAATAAATAAAACACTATTGAAATTCAGTTTTATTGCATCACTCGAATACGTTCCAACGATTCTGATCAAATCTCCATCCGAGTTGAAGACTGAGAGAAGCTTCATAACGACATTCAACAATCTATCCGGGTCACTGATTTATCGTTTATTCCCTAGGTATGACAGGCAAGACGATGTGTGACGGATATTGCGAAGTGTGATAGATTGTCTGGTTTGCTATCTTGATTTCCGTGCCGTAGCCCGGTTTTTCCCCTGTGTTCCGGTTGCGGCTGAATTTGGGAAAGGCGCTGCTGCAGACATCGACTCTTATCCGGTGTCCTTTCTTGAACACCAGGCTGGTCGCCCAGAGGTCGATATCGAGCTCGTAGACATTGCCCGGCTCCATAGGCTCCGGTTTTCTATAAGAATTCCGGAACCGGGTCTTGCAGATATTGTCATTGACGCGCATAGCATATCCGTTCGGAAGCACATCCACAAGGCGCACGAAAAAGTCTGTATCAGTCACATCGGAGGAAATGTATATTTTAGCTTTCAAGGGGCCCGTGACTTCAAGGTCCTCTTCCAGCACATCACTCGTGTAGCAGAGCACATCGTCTCTCCGCTCTAAGGGCCGCTGGTCCTCATTTATGCCGAGCTGGAAACTGGCCGGATTGAAAATGAACCGAACGGGATTTGCGGGATCATAAACATACTTATCGGGCTCTTCATCCTTAGGGAGAACGGTGCTCAGTTTTCCGTCACCGAAAAAGGAATTGGCCTTTCCATCTGAATGGAAATAGTATTTTGTGTATTCCGTCCGTGCCAGAGGCCATTCCTGCTCATCCCGCCATTCGTTGTCGCCCATAATAAAAATTTTGACGGGAGCTTCATCCAGAATTCCGGTATCTTTTCCTTTCAGCCAGTAATCGAACCATTTCAAGTAGAGATTGTTGATGTCGATGAGTGAGTTCGCACCAAAATCAAAGTCCCCCAGTGTTCTTGACCGGTTGAACGCATGAGGCCACGGCCCAATGACCAATCTCTGATGTTTTCTTTTGCCGATCGATTCGGCGTGCTTTCTCATAGCCACAAAGTTCTGGATGCAGCCGGGTTGATCATCATCATACCAGCCGGTAATGTGTATTGCTGGCATATCTACTTTTGCCAGCTTCTCTTGATAACAGAGTTTATCCCAGTAGTCATCCCAGGTGTAGTGATCCACCCATTCCCGCCAGAAAAAGGCATCCCGGCCGGTGTTCTTGTCCATTTCGATCAGAGGAAGCTGTTCATAAATCTGCGCCCAGTTCACATGGGTCATGTCCTGCATGGTGCGGCCGTCAATCAACACGACCCATTCAAGGGCGGCCAGCATCAGCGCCCCGTTCTGATAAGGGAAATTGAGGAAGGGATCCGGAGGGCAGACCTCAGGAACCATGCATGTGTAGTACTTGCTCTTGAGTGTGGCAGGATAAACCTGAGTCCATCCTTGGTAAGAGCCACCGAATGAACCGATTTTTCCGCTCGACCACTCCTGGGTTCCTATCCATTCGTGGGTGTCGAAGCCATCATCAGCCTCGTGCGCAAAAGGGTAAAACACGCCGTCGGAATCTCCCCTTCCCCTCACATCCTGAACCATGAACACATAGCCCCGTGACGCAAAGTAAGGGCCGTAGTTCGCTCTGACGAAATTGTTGTTGTCGTAAGGGGTTCGAATAAGAATGGTTGGAAACTTGCCCTCTGCATCCGGCACGAACATGTCGGCCGACAGCTCTATGCCATCGCGCATGGGCACCCGCACGTCACCCTTGAACTTCCAGCCATACTCAGGTTGAGAAAGCTGGGCATAGAGCTGAAATCCGGAAAATACAAAGATGAAGATAAAAAGCAAAATAAAAAAGGGTTTAATTTGAATTCGCATTCCTCACTCCAGAATTATGTTGATGACAATGAATTATCATAACAAGGCGACTGTTACAACCTCTTACCAAAAAAAAACAACAAAGAAATCCTCAAATTTTCATCTTTTTGTAGAATGATAAGAGTAAAATTTTTTTATTTTTTTAGTTTGGCTTAGGCAACTCAAAGATTACAATACAATTAACTATTTATTTACCCCCATTCTATCCCTTAGACTGCCCATTTTCAAAGGAAAACCAGCATTCTAATAAATGACGCTTTTTTCTCTCAAAGTGTGGAACCCATCTACTTCCTCAACAGTTCTGTAGTTTACTTTAACACCAAGTTTACTCTTAATATCGTCGGCAAACCTCTGGCTTCCAACTGCAATACTCTCCGTCCATTGACTCTTACGTTCCAAATCACGGCGCGCAATCGCTCTTTTTATTCTTTCATTATGAATTTCCTTATAGCTCTCTAAGTTCTTGATCTCAAGCAGTTGAAACAGCTTTTTCGTATCAATAAGCTTATATCTTTTGCGCTCAGAATGAATCTCACTATACCCGCTAAACGACCACTCAGAGGGATGATTCACAACACTTGCCCTGACCATATTTAAATCAATATATACCATACACTGATTCAGATATTCGCCCGTTTGAACTGCTGTGGCGTGATAGTGATCCTCCCAAAAAGCACCGCTGCGATCCTTCCTGATGTTGTACTCGCGTGCAGGTCTACTGGCTACAAGCTGAATCGATCTCGAGATCACAAATCTCCGCTCATCCGCATATACAAGCAAATGAATGTGATTAGATGTAACAATATAATTTAGGACACACAATCCATATCTTTTTTTTGCATGAAATAGCCAATACAGCCATCTCTTGCGATCTCTCGCGAATTTCAAGAGAAAATTGCGATTGTGACATCTTTGCGTGATATGCCATACCAATCCGGGAATGTAGTATAATTTTGCTCTAGACATAATGAATTCCTCCTCTAAAAAGGACGATTTTAATAGGAGAAATTCTCATTTAAGCACGTTTATAAAGGAATTCCTGAATCTAATTTCATTTAAATCAATAAGATGGCTAAGCCAAACTAGAAATATTGATGGCTCAAACAAGAAATATTTAAACTAGATACAGGATCGCATTATATTCCAACTAGAAATGGGAATTGTCAATAATAAAACCGGGAAGATTGTTGATAATAAAACAGTCTTCCGCACGGCCTCCTTGAGCAAACCCGTTTTCGCTTATCTTGTGATGAAGCTTGTAGATGAAGGCCTAATTGGCCTTGATGAACCATTATATAAGTATTTAGACAAACCTCTACCTGAATACCCGAAGTATCAAGACCTGAAATCCGATGATCGACATAAATTGTTGACAGCACGTCGGCTGCTAAGCCATCAAAGCGGATTCCCCAACTGGCGTTTCATGAACAAAAACAGACGGCTGGACTTCAAATTCGCTCCTGGCGAGATGTTTAAATATTCAGGTGAAGGCTATGGTCTACTTCAATTTGTATTGGAACAGATGAAAGGAAAGAACCTGAATCAACTCGCAAAGGAAAACATCTTCAAGCCTTTAAGAATGATGAATTCCTCTTTTATCTGGGAAAGACGTTTTGACAACAATTTTGCTGTCAACCTGAATACGGGGCTTCGCCGGCTAATCGAAAAAACGAAACACACACCGAATGCCGCGGCCTCCCTCCTGACCAACACCCATGAATATGCAAAATTCCTTCTTGCGATAATGAATGGACGAGGCTTGATGCCCGAAGCATTAGATAAGATGCTCAAACCTCAGGTTGCTAATACATCCAAGAATCTCCATGCACCGCAGGGATCAGAGCCTGAGATTCAGAAAAGCATAAAATTATCCTGGTCTCTGGGTTGGGGCAGATTCCATTGTTCCGCAGGGGATGTCATTTTCCATGCTGGCTATGAAGAAGGATGTGACAACTATGCGGTTGTATTCCTAGAATATAAAATTGGATTAGTGTTGCAAAGCATGATTACCACAATGGAGGGGATCGCTCCCCACATAACAAAGGAACTCATCGGTGATATCTATTCTCCTTTTGGATGGTTGAATTATTAGTTGCTCTCAATCTCTTAGAATCATGATTTTATACCCAAAAACCCCTCTATTAGCTTCATATTAAAGGCATTTTTCGGATTAAATGCAATAGAATCAATAAGATGCCTAAGCCAAACTAGAATTAGAGAATCAAACTAGAATTAGAGAATTAGAAGAATCAGAACTCGGAGTTCGTATGTTCGAGCAGCAAAAGACAGGATTCGTCTTTCATATCTTCCGAACCAATGTTCAGCCAATTCCTTTCTATTTTCTTCACTTTATCGAACATCTTGATAAACCTCTCTAAATCTTCGGCGTAAGCCTTATTGTGCGATTTATCGGTCTTGTAGTGCATGGGAATAACGATAGCCGGAGAAAGCTGATCGACTATCTCTCTGGCCGTTTCAAGCGAAACAATATAATAGCTATCGACAGGCACCATCAGAATATCCACATTTCCTATCGCCACGACCTGCTTCGCTTCGAGCCGGTGGCCGATATTTTCACACCAGCGAAATCAAAGCACAGGATGCCGTTAACTCCATTCCGAGCCCCCTTGACATCATCATGAAAGGAAGGAACTGTCCAAAAAGTGAATTGATGATCGCCGATACGCTCTGTAACCTTTCCCTTCAAGCGGCTAGCTTTACCCTGATTTTGACATTCAAACTGATCTGTCTCCCCGCTCGCAAAATACTTATTCTCGACATCGAGCCCGTCAAAATGGGAATGATCTTTGGCCACATGAGAGGCAAATCCGTAATCCAACTTTCCCTTTGGTAATCCATAATCAAACCACTCGGGTGTAAAGGGATCGACAAGAATTCTTTTTCCGGCATACTGAAATTCAAAACAGGAGTGGCCATAGTATGTTATCCGCGCTTTCATGTTTTCACGTTCAGAACGACAAAAGAAAAAGCTTAAAAAAAATAGAACACAAAAAATAACGCTTCGTTTCATAGCGTGTCCTAACCAGTCATCTGGGTATCTTTAAACTGTAATAAACCATTTCTATCCACTTCTCACAGGGAAACATTTCTTTCCCCCAATCCTCCCAATCCTTCAGAATCCCCGCTCTTTTCATCTCCTCGAGACTTTCCCCGCGTACCATTGCGCTGCGCACAATCTCGACTGTCGACTGCATCATATCTTGGTATTTTTTTAAATCACTTAGAGTATAATCACGACCATGCCCGGCAACGAATATCACATCCGCCGGCATCTTGTCGATGATTTTATGCAAATTTTCCGCCCAGGTCACCGGATTCCCGCCGTTTTCAAAATCAATGGCCGGAAAACCATCGGAGAAGAGAAGGTCGCCCAGATGGACAACTCCTGCCTTTTTAAAATACACAATGACATCGCCGTCAGAATGCCCGTTGGGAAAATGTGAGATTTCAATGTCCTCCCCATTGAAATGAATTGTCAGCATATCAGAAAATGTAAGATTGGGTCTGGCATACTCAGGAACCGGGTCGTGCTCTTCTTCCCAATATCCCGACACTTGCTTTTCCGAAAGGCGCTTTCGGACATCGCGGTGAGCGATAATTGTCGCCTCCCTCCCGAATGCCTTGTTGCCATCTGTATGGTCCGAATGCCAGTGGGTATTGATGACGATTTTCACATCCCCGCTCCCCAGCTTCTTCAATTCAGCCCGAATCTCACCAGCCAGATTTTCAAAAGCCGTATCCGAGAGAAGCACCCCATCACATCCGACAGAGGCCACTAAATTGACCGACCCGAAACGCATCTTGTAGAGATTCTGACTCAACTTGGTCACTTCTGCCTTTTCATCATTTGCGGTTTTACCTGTAATGATCAAAACCGAACACAGCAAACTCAGGATAGAGAATGGAATGAATTTCTGTTTCATAAGCCTCCCTCCATTTGTACTTCTCACCTTGCTTGCATGCTATTCCAATCATCTGGCCTAAAAATTTCGAGAATCTTCGCATCTACCCAATATATATCTGAATTTCCATTCCCGGGACTTCTCAGAAAACGGATTTTTTCTTCATAGGTGATAGGAATTTCTGAATATGTCGGCAACCTGATCCTCGTACTCGTGAAAAACAGATATTTCCCGTCAGCAGAGAGGGACGGGCAGAAATCCGATGCATCGGAATTGATTGGCTCTCCCATATTTTTAGCCAATGACCATGATCCGTCTTTCTTTTTAAAACTTATGAAGAGATCCCACCCGCTCTCTCCTTCTCTGCGGCAAAATATGATATAGCTCTCATCCGGAGCGATAGCGGGATCGGCTTCTGCAAGATTTGTGTTGATCGACTTCCCGAGGTTTTGTGCCTCGGTATAACGCCCATCTATCCATTCAGACATATAAATGTCATCTTTTCCCAATCCGTCATCACGCTCTGAAAAGAAATACAGATTCCCCGTGCGGGAAATAGAGGGATATCCTGCAAACCTGCCTGAATTTACTGCTGGCCCCAGGGGCTTGGGGCAACCCCAGTCAGCCCCCTCTCTTTTCACTCTCCAGATCCAGTATTCCATTGTGTTTTTGGAATTTTCGAAGGGTTGGTTCGAACTGAAAACAATCATATTCCCATCCGGAGACAACATCAACTCTCCTTGGTATCGGCCCGAAAAAGAGGGGATTCTAGGCTTAATCCATAGACCGTTGACTTCCCGCATGAAAAGGAAAACTCCATGTGGAGCTCCATATAAACAGTAATACAGTTCTTTTCCGTCGGGAGAGACCGTAATGTTGCGCTCACTATATCCCGTCGATACAATCCCAGGGGCAAAGATCTTAGGAGTCAGGCCAGGAGGCTTCTGCCCTAGATAAGGGCCCTTGAGAACAGGAAAATCAACCTGCTTGAGGTCATCGATGATCCTGGCATCGATCCAAAAAATGTCGGCCTTTCCCCTTCTCCTGCTGGTAAAAAAAAGGCACCTTCCGTCCAGGGACAAGCTCGGACAGATTTCGTCATGGTAAGAATTCACGGCCGGGCCCATGTTTTTTGCCAGGGTCCAACCACCGTCTTCCTTCTTGTATGAAATGTAGAGGTCCTGCATGCCGACAGAATCCGGCCTGTCTTTGGAGCTGAAGATGAGGAAACTTTCATCGGGAGCGATGATGGCATCCCAGTCATGCTGTTCACTGTTGATCGCCCCCCCGAGGTTCTCGGGAGGCTGGTAGCGGCCATCGACGTAGTTTGAGACATAGATATCACAGCCCCCAAATCCAACCTCTTTATGGGTAAAAAAATACAGATTTCCGTTGAGGGCCATTGACGGATAATTCTCATTGCGAGTTGTGTTGACGGGATCGCCGATATTTCTAGGATCTGACCATCCGCCCGAGGCAAGTCTCTCTGTCATGAATATGTCCAATGATTTCGATTTCCCCGCGCTTTCGCTCCGCGGCCTGTTCGATCCAAAAATTATCTTCGTCCCATCAGGCGACATGGTGAAATCCCGGTCTGTGTAATCCGAAGTAAACGGCAGGGGCTTCGGCCTCGTCCATTGTCCGTCGACCTCTTCAGTCAAAAAAATCGCCCAGTTTTCCCTATGGCGAGCATTGAAGTAAAACTCCCTGCCATCCGGAGTAAATGCTGCACACATTTCATCTTCATTCAATATTGAGATGGTCCCGTTCATGAAGACCTCGGCTTTACCCTCAGGTGTCTTCTTTCCGAAATAGGGCCCTTTGAGCACAGGGAAATCCTCATTTTCCGAGACTGCGATTACGCTAAGCGACAACATAAATATTAGAACACCAACAAGCATTGCTCGTTTCATTTTCAATCCTTAAGCCTTATTTCTTCAGGTTCCAATTCTTCGATGATCCGGGCATCCACCCAGTAAGTACTCCTTTTATCCTTAACAGGATCGTAGCTGAGAAAGAAAAAGTATTTTTCATCAGGAGTAAGCATCGGACAGTTCTCGTTGCCTTCCGAATTAATCGGGGCCCCCATGTTCCGCAGTTTTGTCCAGGTCCCATCACTTTTTCGAAAGCTTATATAGAGATCGCTGTCACCGTTGTTATCGGGCCGGTCCCAGCAGGAGACAACGATAAAGCGCCCATCCGGCGCAATAAACAAATCGCCCTCAATGTATTGAGTATTGATGGAAGGGCCAAGATTCTCAGGCTTGCTGTATGAACCATTAATAAATCTTGAGCAGTGCACATCCAATTCGCCGACGGTTCCCGGTGATGAAAAATACAGAGTCCCATCGTTCGTGATGGATTGATATGAAGCTGTAATAGTTTTATATCCAGAGTATTCGACAACTCGCGGCTCGCTCCAACTGCCATCTTTCCTGACAGAGCACCACATGTAATGGCGGTCTTTGGGTGATTGGCTGGTGCCCGGAATGGGCCTTTTCGATCGAAAAAACATCCTGTATCCATCCGGTGAAAGACACAGATTCAGGTCATAATAGGTGCTGTTGAAAGGGACCACCTCGGGCTTTGTCCAAATATCATTCACCCGTTTCATCCACATAATATCGAACGTCCCATTTCCATCCGCATCGGCCACGAAATAGAACTCGTGCCCGCAGGGAGAGAAAACCGCGTTAAAAGGCGTTCCATCTTTGACGACAATCCCCGGGGCAAACAACTCCGGAGTCATTCCCGGCGGTTTCTGACCTAAATATGGACCCCTAAGCTCTGTAAAGTCGTCTTGTGAATTAAGACCATGAAGGAGACACACCCATGAACAAAGAATCCCGACAAAAATCAACTTAGTTTTCATCATTAAACTCTCTTAATTCAGATTGCTATCTTCGATCTCTCTGATTGTGAGCATTCAAGTATCCAGTCGATCAATTTTAGAACCGGTGTTCAAAAAATTTCGGTTCCAGATCTTTCCATCTGAGCCCAACAGGCTTCTATGTCCAATCCGATCCTGTCGTAATCCAGCCAGTCTTTATACTGCTCGAGTTTGATTTCGTTTATGGCTTGGTCTTTGGTTAAACCTTTTTGGCGTGCATCAACCACAGCATCCCAAAGTGCCTGCAAGTAATCGCGCTGCTCTTCCAAAGCGGACACGCCCACTCCTCGGGGAGGTCCGTGCGACGGGATCACATGTTCATATTGGGAGGAATTATCTATCAGCTTGTCTAATAGGACAATCCAATTCCTGGTATCGGAATGCGGTCCCATGATGTAGCATTTTCTGTAAAAGAGGAGATCTCCCGTAATGAGAATCTCATCTTCCCTGTCTAGAACAACCAGATCGTTATCGGTATGGGCCGTACCGAAGTACATCAACTCGAAAGTTTTGCCACCGAGTTTGAGGGATGCATCACTAGTGATCCGCACATCAGGCGGTGTGGGGATGAACTCATCGCACAGTGCCTTTATCCATCTCCAGCGGGCTATGTCTTTTTCTATCTTTTCAGTATCTTCGGATTTATCGGCTCTGCTTTCTTTTAGCTTAATTTCCAACGCGCCAATTTTATCGTCGTATCCTTCATACTCCTTTAGAGTTTCCGAGTAATCGCGCATCAGATTTTTTGCAATGTTGGCATGGCCGATGATGACAGCCTCGTTGAAGACCTGATTTCCCCAAATGTGATCGGCATGGTGGTGTGTGTTGATCAGGTATTTGATTGAAAAGCCGGGGAATTGTTCTGCAATGAGCCTGCGTGCCTCTCGAGCCTCTTGAGGAGAGGCGAAGGAGTCGACAACTAAAATCCCCTCCCTCGTCCGCACCGCCGTGATGTTGCCACCCCCGCCACTGATGACAATCACCTCATCGCTGATTTTCGTGCTTTTTATTTCCTCTGAATAAGCAGGGATAAAGAGCAAAGAGCATACAAACATAATAAGGATGACTATCTTCTCTCTCGAAATGGACTTCAAGTCAAATGAAGCAAGAAAAAATTTACCTTGAATAGGTTTCATAGAATGACCTCGCCCCTCAACTTCTTTACCTCTCACCACCCGACCTTCGTCCTTCGATCACTTTTGCATCTACCCAATAGATGTTACTTGTTTGGTCTTCCTGTGGCCGGTGACTGGTAAAAAACAAATATTTTCCGTCCGGTGTCACATAAGGACGAAATTCAGCACCGGCGGAATTGACACCTTCTCCCAGGTTGATCCCTTCTGTCCAGGAACCGTCTGGCTCCTGAAAATATGCATAGAGGTCAAACTCTCCGAACCCGCCCTCTTTTTTCTGGCAGACGATAAGATAGCTTTCATCAGGCGCGATAAACGGATCGGCATCACCAAATTCTGAATTAACTGGCTCGCCTACGTTTTCTGCTGTGGCATATTTACCGTCGATATTCCGCGATCGCCATAAATCCGTCCAACCGATTCCGACCTCACGTCGGCTCATATAGTAGATGGTGCCATCGTTGGTGACAGTCGGGTAATTTTCATAATACTGCTCTGTATTGATCGATCTCCCCAACATAACGGGCTCTGTCCAGCCGTCCATCTCCAGCTTCACTGCCCAGATGTTGGCCTCTTCCAGAAACATGCGCGTGGTCAGATCGGGCGATCTAAGGGTTGTGAAATAAATCGTCTGATCGTCAGGCCCGACAGTGAAATTATAAGGCGAATACTCACTGAAAGGAGCAACTTGCGGTTTAGTCCATCGTCCGTCTATCATTTCCATGACATACACCGGTCTGATTCGCCAATCCGAGTTCGGCCGCATACTGCCGTAGACAAAAACGGTGCCCCCATTCAAAAAGCCGGAACATCCCTGGACCTCCCCTACAGGAAATATTTCGGGGGCAAACGGCTCAGCCGTCATTCCGGGAGGGGTCTGCCCGAGGTAGGGGCCTCTGAGCTCTGTAAAATGATCTGATTTTTGGGAATTGCAGCCGAGCTCAAAGACGGAAATAGCAATAATAATCAACTGCACAATAAATAAACGCCTTTTCATATGCTTTACCTCCATCACAATTTCCCTCGTCTCCGATCTGAAGTTAAGCAACACCAGAATTAATCCGCACTCCAATTCAACCGAGCTTTAAAATTCATCTCCCTATTGAATCCGTCACTTTAAATCATTCGGTTTCAGTCTTTCGATAATCTTGGCATCGACCCAGTAGATATCCCGGTTCCCAGTCTTATCTGTCGTGAAAAAAAAGTACTTACCGTCCGGACTGACGGAAGGGATGTATTCCGAAAAAGATGAATTGACTTTTTCACCCAGATTGAGAGGGCCTGTCCAAGAGTTGTCTTCTTTTAGGAACGAGACGTAGAGGTCAGCTTTTCCCAATCCGCCAGGCCGGTCTGAACAGAAAATCATATAGCTTTCGTCCGCTACCACAAAGGCATCGACCTCATGATACTCTGTATTTACAGGGAATCCTAAGTTTTCGACGTCAGGGTAGTGCCCATTCACCCTCTTCGCCCTGTAGATATCCCCCGAACCCAATCCGCCTTTCCGATTGCTGAAAAAATAGAGCGTTCCATCCTCTGTCACGCAGGGATAACTGTCATGCTGTCCTGTGTTCACAGGAGATGGAAGCAGCACGGGCTCCGACCAGACATCACCCGTTCTTTCTGTCTTCCATAAATAGTAATCCCTTACCGGCGCTCCTCCCTTTTTAAGTGGGCGGCCAGAGGAGACAATCACCGTTTTATCATCGGGTGCGAAAGCAAAATCCCAATCATATGTTCCAGCCGAGAAGGACGCCAACCGCGGTTTGCTCCAGAGGCCGTCTCTTTGATTCATGATAAAAATCCCATTTTGCTCCGATCGGCCCCTCACGAACAAAAACAGGCTTTGATCGGTCGAAAAATATGAACATCCTTCAACCGCATCGGTGGAGATAATCCCGGGTGCGAATATTTCAGGTACCACCCCCGGCGGCTCTTGTCCCAGGTATGGCCCTCTCAACTCCGAAAAAACATTCTTATGAACAAAGCCACAAAATAAAACAAC
>Ga0180438_10001221_pt1 | contig 45962 bp, 44 predicted proteins | sample SS_ome_12_FD_132455 | JGI IMG/M metagenome (GOLD analysis project Ga0180438, IMG submission 132455) | Hypersaline lake sediment archaeal communities from the Salton Sea, California, USA - SS_3_D_2 metaG | ecosystem: Environmental > Aquatic > Non-marine Saline and Alkaline > Hypersaline >...
CAGTGGAACAGCACGGTACCGCCGCAGCCCTGGTCGCTCTACCGCAACCTGCCGCTGACGCTGCTGGGCTTGGGCACTGCCTACCTCATCCTGCGCGACGCGCGCCGGGCTGGAGACCGGGCTTTCACCTGGATCGGTATTTCGATCTTGATCTCGTACGCCATGTACCTACCGGTGATCTTGTTCGTACAGCAGGTGCCGACGATCGGCATGTTGATGATACCCAAGACGATGGCCTACGTGGCGATCGGTTTCATCGCCTATGGCGCCCTGTACCGGCAGCCAGCTAGCAAGCTGCAGCCGACATCGAAAGCGCGACACCAGTCCAGGCCGCCAGTAGAGACGGTGCGGACTGATGGGACGCGATGAAATCCATCCCCAGAACTGAGTCAGATCGCGAGCGCTGGGACCGCAAGTATGCGGCAGGCGAGGGACCAGCCCACTATGAGCCGTGCCGGTTCCTGGCCGATAACGCCCACCTGCTCGGCGGAGGTCGGGCGCTTGACGTGGCCTGCGGCTTTGGAGGGAACGCCTTCTACCTGGCCTCGCTGGGCTATCAAGTGGATGCGGTGGATATCAGCAGCGTGGGATTGACCAGGGCCCAGGCCGAAGCGAGGCGGCGCGGCCTACAGATACACTTCCTCCAGGCCGACCTGGGCCGCTGGTGGGTGCCCCCGGCCCTTTACGATCTGATCCTTGTGTTCTACTATCTTAACCGGGAGCTGATGCCCCAGTTGGCAGCGGGGCTGCGGCCGGGCGGATTGCTGTTCCAGGCCAACCGCAACCAGCATTTCCTGGCCATGCGGCCCAGCTTTGATCCCGAATATCTCCTTGAGCCAGGTGAGCTGCAGGGAATGGCGCTCGATGCCGACCTGGAGGTGCTCCGCTGCACCGACGGCATTCCCGGCGCTGAGCACAACTCAAAGCTCATTGCCCGCCGGCCTAACTAGTTTCTGGTGCGAAATTGCTCCCGGGCCCGTCTCGGGGCCGGGAGCAGTTTCGCACCGCGTACTAACTAGACAGCGGAGAGAACGTCCCTCCCCTACCCGCTCTCCTTCTTTGGCTTTTTCTGGACCCCCCGCGCTCTAATCCGGTCCCAGCACTCGCGGAGCTGCTGCAGTTCCTCCCGGTTATCGGGCACCTGGCCATAGTGGGCATTGACGTAGGCATCGGTGATGCTCTTCGCGTCGGTCTCATTCCCCGGCAGCGCCTCGTAGAGCGTCTCCAGGTACTCGAAGGGCGTCTGGGATCGGGTGCGCGGGTAGCCGGCCCTGGTCGCCAGGCGCACCAGGTTGGCATAGATGCGCCGGATGGAGATGGCCGACAGAAGCTGGGCGCGTAGACCATATTGATCTACCAGCCCCGCCAGCTCGCTCAGGCGGTCACGTCCTGCCTGGAGTGTCGCCAGCAAATTGCGGGCCAAAGCCCTACCCGACAGTAGTGACTCGCGCTCCTCATCCCCTATCCGGCGACGGGAGCGACGCCCGCGCCACCAGGTGAACAGGAGTACAAGAAAGATCGAGATGGCAATGATGGCCACGATGATGCTGGCCTGTGCGATTTCCAACACCCGCCTGGCAGGCTCGGTGATCTCAACGGGTATACCGGCGAAGGGCCTGCCGACGTCCACAAACCCCTCCAGCATCTCTTGAAGTTGGGCGCTTATGGCAGACCAGTCCATTTTCAGCCAGGAAAACAAGAATTGCAACAGGCCAAAGATCAGCCACGCTAATAGGACCAGGATCACCTGCAGGACGATGAGGACAGGGGCAAACCAGCCGAGAACCTGCCTGAGACCACCGCCATAGAAAAAGACAGCGACCAGCGAACCCAGGATCACCAAGAAGGTCACTGCACCTACCGTCGATCCGAGCCAGAAGCCGCTGAAGGCGATCCGGCCGCTGCCGGGCATTTGGCTGATCTCCTCGACCCGGGACAGGGCCACCGCCATCAGGGAAAAGAAAAAGTAGGCGACGACAAAGGCAGATACATCCTGCTTGCCGAGGAAAGCCACGGCGGGCCCGAGCCACATCCAGATCAGGACGCCAACGCGAAAACTAAAGCCCACGCTCACTACAGTGATGCTACGCCGGGCAAGGTGGATGCCCCGTGCCCACAAATAGATCAGAATGAAAAAGAGGACCAACTCCGCAGACAGCAGGTTCGACAGGTCGGCAAAACGGCGAAACGGCTCCAGGAGCCACTGTAGGCCGGGGAGGTCAGCTCCGGCATACACGTGCAAGCGAAGGAACAAGCCAAGGCTCAGCAACAACGCTGCGAGCAAGAGCCCCTGCTGCAAACGCAGGCTGAGGTTGGCCTGATCCAGGGCACGGTACAGGTAGAAAAAGCCCAGCATCAGGACCAGGATGCCCAGCCAGGCCAGCAGCGGAGGATGGGGGTCCGAAAAGCGGATGAGCGCCAGAAAGAGAGGGGTCACCCAGCACACCTCGGCAGCGGCGAGAGCGACATAGAGTGCCTCGCGCCGGCCGCTCACCGTAGGCAATTGCACCATCAACCATGCCTCCTGGCAAACTGAATCGGCGGAGCGACCTCGGGAGCCCAGGCATCAGGCTCTCCCAGGAGGGCATCGTCGAAGGGCAACCCGCTGGCTGGCAGGTGATAGAGCGTCACTCCGGGCGGCAGCGTATAGGGTCGGGATGGTTCATCCTCCAGGGACACGAGCACCAGGCGTCGCCCAACGTCGTGCAACTGGAGCAGGGCAGCCAGCAGCTCGTGCGTGACCAACGGCGTCACGATGACCAGGGTGGCACCCCACGGGAGGCGGGCGCTCTCCTTCAACAGGAGCGACTCAATGGACGACGTGGCAAAGCTGGTCACCGCCGCGAGAGCCTCCAGCATGCAGAGCAACTGGTCGGGCCGGCGGCTGGGCAGCACCTTGATCGGTTGGTCCGAATGAGGGATGGAACCATTGGCCAGCAGTCCCATGACGTAGCGTTGCTCAACACCATAGCTCGCGATCGAAGCAGCCACGCTGATGGCCCGCTCCAGCAGCGGCGGATTGACCCCTTGCCAGTGTTTGGCAAAGGTGGCCACGTTGAGAAAAATCACCAGGTTGTGACTGGTCGTGGGCTCGTACACCTTGACCTGGAGCTCCTGCCTTCGCGCTGTGGCCTTCCAATGCACGCGGCGCAAGCTATCCTCCGGCTGGTGATCGCGTATGCCAATGGTCCGGCTCGGATCCTCAAAGATGCGCCAGGTGGCCTTGGTCTCACCGAACGGGTCTTTTGGTGGAAACCCCAGCGTCTCCAGAGGCAACACCTGGGGATAGACGATGAGCCAGTCGAGGTGATAGACCGTCTCGCGGTGGGCGAACAGGCCAAAGATGTCGCCGGCTGTTAGGTGGACCGGGCCAAAGGGGTAGAAACCACGCCGGGTACAGCGAATCCGATAGTGGCGATTGACCCGTTCGTACCAGCGGATGGCAAAGGCAGTACGCAGATGTCCTACCTGTCCCGAAGGAGAGGGATGCAGCTCACCCTCCTCCAGGGGCAGTGCCAGAGACCATTGATCCTGCACCCGCAGCCAGCCAAGGGGCAGCAGTTTCTCGTTGGCAATGCGCAGGGTCAGCTCCACCACCTCACCGGGGAAGGCACGCTGCCAGCCCGCGCCCGACTGGCCAAACGGCCCAACAGCAAAACCCCGATCATAGGTCACATTGCGCAGGCTGCGCCGGTTCCACCACCAGGCAAAGGGCAGGATCGTCAACAAGAAGGCCGAGAGGACAAACCACGTCTTCACGTCGAGAATCAAGGCAAAGACCAGCAGGAAAAGCGCGAGATAGATCCAGGCCTTATTGAACATGAAAATCACAGTCCCTCATGGCCAAAGAACCGCGCGCATCCACCGCGAGGCCCCTCGACCGGCTCGGGGATGCCTCAGGATGCCTGTTGCACGGGCACGTCTGACTTCGAGACACAGAGTATTGGTACACGCGAACCAATGCAAACCGTCGCGGTCCACTGAGTATACCATCGATTGTGGATTTCGAGAAGCGAGGATGGAGACAAACTGGGCTTCCCGAGATGGAAGCCCAATCGGTAGCACGCGGAGAGACCGCTACTCCAGGTGTAGCTTGTCGTTGATGGATTGGCGCACGTCGGCAAAGCCCTCGGCCAGGTAAGGGTAGGCAAACAGGACCGCCCCAACCCCAAAGAAGACGCCTGTGATCGTCCGCAGCACCCAGGTGCTCTCGTAGACACCAAACAACTGGAGGATGCCGTCGATGCCCATCGGGACCAAAAAGATCAGGAAGAAGCGAAAGGGCATCTTCCACTTGCCGAGCCGACGCCGGATCAGACCGTAGATCAGGCCTGCCACAAAGATCGAACCATAGATGGCCACATCCCGCTCGCAGAAGGCTACTTTCCAGCCCACCGTCTCGTTGCCGATATCGCGCGAGAAGGGATTGACATCCACACCGGCGGCTGCCAGCTCTTCAGGCGTGTAGACCGCCTGTGGACCTCCGATGAAATAAGACCGCTCCGGCCGCTGGTGACAAGCAGGCCGGTACACTGTATAGATGACCTTGGCCGGGGTCGTCCAGCCAGCGTTCATGAAAACAGGCGCCAGCAGAGGCAGGATCACGTACAGGCCCCAGAACAGGTTCGCCAGAGCCAACCAGTGCTTGGCCAGTTGGAATATCACCTTGTCAGCAACAATGACCACGTCACGAGTACGGCCCGTGACCGGCTGCTTTGTGTTCGTCAGTTTGTCCCCCTCTACTCCTGCAACACCTTTGACAGGTACTCATCAAGTTTCCCAGCAGAAAGATAGCCGACGTGCCGTGCCTGGATCACACCCTCTCGATCCACCACCAAGGACACGGGCAGGCCAGGTGCGCGATACGCCTTCATGACCTCGCCGGTTTGATCCAGCAGGAGAGGATAGGTAACATCCAGTTCGTCTGCAAAGGGCTTGACCAATTCGGGTGGCTCCTCAACGTTGATACCCAAGACGACGAATCCGTCTCCTTGGCGCGTCCGGTAGGCCTGCTCAAAGTCAGGGATTTCGGCCATGCAGGGTGGACACCAGGTCGCCCAGAAATTGAGCAGTACCACACTGCCCCGGTAGTCACTCAAGGAGACCTCGTTCCCATCCAGGTCCTCCAGCGTGAAGCCGATGGCCTCCTTCCCTTCCAGGACACCCTGAGAGCCGGTCGAGCCCGATCCTGCACAGGCTGCCAACGCCAAGGCCAGGATCAGGAAGACGCCAGCGAGTTGCCTCCAGTCAACCACTATCCCTCCAAAATCGCCCGGATCTGCTGCTCAAGCTGTTCGGCCTCCAGCGTACCGGGAACAGTGCTATCCTCCTCACAACTCCAAGTCAAAGAAGCTGCCATATCGGGACAGGAATCCCAGGCTGTCGCTAAAGATCAAGATGCCCATCAGCACCAGCAATACCCCACTGATCACCGAGACGATTCCCAGGTAGCGGTTGATCCTGCGCAGCCACCTGGACAGGGGGACAAAGGCAAGTCCTACCAACAGAAACGGGATACCCAACCCCAGCGTGTATGCAACCAGCAGCCCGATGCCCTGCCCCACAGTGTTAAGCTGGCTGGCCACGATCAGAATGCCAGCCAGGATCGGCCCAACGCACGGGGTCCAGCCGGCAGCAAAGACCGTCCCAAAAAGCAGGGAGCGCATATATCCGGTCTGTTCGGTTTGCTTCATTTCCAGCTTTTTTTCGACATAGAAAAAGTCAGCGCGGTTGAGAAAAATGACGGATGCGGAAATCAAGATGCTGGCGAGGAGACTGGGCACGAGGCCATCTATTTGGATCAAGTAGTAGCTGGCCAAAAAGTTCAAGATGCCTGCTGCCACTGCGAGGATGACCTGGCGCTCCGTGCTCCAACCGGCGCCGGCGAGGACGACAAAGCCCATCATCACGCTCTCTGCCAGCCACACGACCACATAGTCCGTAGAGATGATCTGCCCCTGGAGCAGTAGTCCTGAAGCGAGCACAAAAGTCGCCAGGGAAACCACCACGGCCGCAACAATCCAGCGCCTCCGGCTCCAACCTATACCCATCAGGCGCAGGCCAAAGATCACCAGCAGCACGCCACCAACGCGCTGCAACAGGATGGTCGAATCGAACAGGAACCGGCCAACAAGCGTGGCTGTGGCACCCAGCAGCACAAAAACCAGACCGAACCCAAGCACAAAGAAGAGTGCATGGAGAAAGGTCTTCATCCTCTCTCGCCCCGTACCAGCCTGCTGCTCGTCCATGACCGCCGTACCACCCAGGTAGCCCATGTACGCAGGCACCAGTGGCAGTACACACGGTGATGCAAAAGACAGCAATCCGGCCAGAAAGGCAATGGACAGGGTCAGGTTCTGTGATTCCACTTCAGGTACTCATCCTTAAACGCTCGGAAGCCAGCGATAACACCGCCGCCATGATTTTGAGGCCATAGACAGCCCGGCAACGGAGGCCCTAGCCCTCATACTCCGAACGGGGTTCATCCTCGACTATCACAGACAGCGCCTGAAGCTCCTGCTCAGCCTTGCGCTGGCGAAGAAACATGCTGACTATGAGGCCGAAAGAAACCGCCCACAATACCGCGTATGCCGCAACCAGAAAGCTCATAGTATCCTCCAATCATCCATTTGCTCCCGCCAGACAGCAGATCCGACAGGCAGCGAAAACTCATCCCATAATCGTTTGCTTCAACTGCTCGACACCGTCCCGCAGGCGCTCAAGACGAATGCGGTAGCCCATCAACGTGATGTACCAGACGGTAAAAGTAAGCAAGGTGAAAAGGAAAGCGAACATCATGTTAGGCCCCAGGCCTCCCCCCTCCTCGCTTCCGAAAATTAGGGGATGCTGGGTACGCCACAGACGAATGGCAATAAAGTTGATGGGCACCGAGATAAAGGCGACCACGCCGTACACCGCGGCAAAGCGCGCCCGTCGAGCAGGATCCTCCACGGCTGCACGGAGCATCAAGTACCCAACATAGATGAGGAACTGGATCAGCGAGATGGTCAGGCGCTCATCCCAAACCCACCACACACCCCAGGCTGGCTTGGCCCAGATCGAGCCGCTGACCAGCACGCCGAGCATGAACACCGTGCCGATTTCGGCCGAGGACAGGGCGAGGATATCCCACTTGCGTTCCTGGGTGCGCAGATATCCCACGCCGCCGACAAAGGTTACAAAGAAGGCCAAAAAGCCCACCCATGCTGTGGCAATGTGGAAATAGATGATCCGCTGGGCATAGCGTCCCGTCTCGCTCTTGAGATCGGCGTCAGGCGCACCAGCAAGCGCCAGGTAGAGCGCCACCATCATCATGACGGCGCTGAAGGCAGTCAGTATAAGGAGCCATGTGTCTTTTCGTCGCTTCATATCTCTACCCGCAATTCGTTAGATGCACGAACGCCTGAATGGTTTCATCGGCAGGGCGCACTCTGCTAGGGAGTGTCCCCATCACTCTTTTACCACATAGTCAAAGGTCATAAAGGCCGTAGCCACAAAGATTACGTCAAATGCAACGAGCAAGCGCAGCCATAGGGCGATCTCGCCCATGCTCTGACCGTCAAGGATGCCGGCTGTGGCCTTGACAGCAAAGATGAGAACCGGAGCCACCACCGGCAACAGCAGGATGGGCAACAGCACCTCCCGAGCCCGGGTTTGGGCCGTCATCGCGGAGAGGATCGTACCTACCGCTGCGAACCCCACCGTGCCCAACAGAATGGTCAACATCAGGCGCAGGTCGAACAGATTGACACCAAAAAAGGCAGTGAATACCGGCACCATGATGGCCTCGACCACAAGCATGAACAACACAGTCGAAATCATCTTGCCGAAATAGATGGCGGTGTGATCAACCGGTGCCAGCAACAATCCTTCAAGACAACCGCGGTCCTTTTCCATCACAAAGGCGCGGTTCAATCCCAGCACCCCGGCGAAGGCAAAGGCTACCCACAACGCCCCCGGCGCAACTTGCTGCACTCGCTCGCCTGTCACCCGGAGGTCAAAGGCAAAGACAAACACGACGATGACGAGCACCGCAAAGACAAACATCGCACTGAACATCTCCTTGGTGCGGAGTTCGGCGACGATGTCTTTCCAGACGATGGCAAAGACCTTGCGTAGGTAACCCATGGCGCATGCGTCAACAATCTGACAAAGATCGAGCGTCAGGTCCCGCGTTTCACGTCGGGTGGCCGACGCGTCGCGTCCCGATAGATTTCCTTCATCGCGACCAGGTCAAGCCCGGCCCGCGGACCCTGCCAGGCCAGCTTGCCGCGGTTGAGGATCGCGGCCCGGTCGCACATCTCCAGGCCCTGCTCCAAGTTGTGGGTCGTCAGGATAACTGTCCGGTTGGAAGCAGCCAGCTCCTGCAGCACCGACCGCAGCATGTCGGCGGCCTGCAGGTCCAGGCCGGTATAGGGTTCATCGAGCAGCATGATCACAGGATCGTGAAGGATGGCACGGGCGATGGCCAATCGTTGCACCATCCCCCGGGAGAAGGTCCGTACCGGATCGCGGCGCCGTGCAGTCAGGCCGACCTGCTCCAGCACCGTATCGATCCGCGATCCTGGGTCGGGCAAATCGTACATCCGGGCGAAAAAGCCCAGGTTCTCGTCAGGGGTCAGATCACCATAGAGCAGCGGGTTGTGCGAGATCAAGCCGATGTGGGCACGCACAGAGGTAGCAACCTTGCTCAGATCCTCGCCCTGCACCTGGACTGTACCCGAAGTGGGCCTCGCCAACGACGCGACGACGCGGATGAGTGTGGTCTTGCCCGCACCGTTGGGTCCAAACAGGGTCAGGAACTCTCCATTGTCCACACTCAGGTCCACGCCTCGCAGCGCTACCTGATGGCCGAACGCTTTGATCAGCCCCTGTACCTGGATCGCCGGAGCCGGGTCTGCGGTCATAACGATTTGAGTGCCTCGTATTTCTCCGCGCGCTGGCGCTCGTAGGTCGCTTCGCCTATCTGCCCTGCCTCAAAGGTCCCCTCCAGGTCAGCAAGTTCGACCAGTATGGAACGGGCCCTGGGATTCGACGTCAGGTCCCTGGTTGAGGCTCGGGAAGTGGCTGGCTGCCTGGCAGCCGCGGCATAGACCACAACACCAACCACCGCTAGTCCCGCCAAGGCAAAGCCCAGCCAGCGCAGCAGCCCCTGACTACCCCGTTCTGATGCGACCGCCGCACCCTGGTCACCCGATGTTGAAGCCCCAGGCATACCCTCGCCTGAAGACACGTCCCCTGTTGGTCGAAACTCGACCTCGACGGTCTCGCCCGCGGTCAGGTTATTGGCCACAAAAAAGTCATACTGCCGGTCCTGGAAAAGCTCGGAACCCTGAGCTTGCATCTGCTCCGTCTGCATTGTCAGGCCGGGTTGGGCAACCAGCATGTTCATCGTGGCGACCGGATAGTCAAAGCGTCTTGCCAGGGGAACCGTATCGCCGTCCACCATCAGGTGATAGGAGAAAAAGGCCATTGACGTCCCGGCCCCCGGCAACAGAGGCTCGGTATCCCTCAGACCGCCCTCCACTTCGATGTAGCGGTCGCCCGGGGTGCCTTCCTGGAAGGCAAGGCCCACTGCGCGTTCCGGCAGCGTAATGGAGACAGTTTCGCCGTCGCGCCCCACGTAGGTACGGTCCCCGTCGTTACCAAAAAGATAAATCTCTGAGATCCTGAGTACCTGGCCAAACGACTCGGCGATCATATGGATCGAATCGAGCCGCACAGCGCTATCGTCGTCCGTGGTCTCGTAGACAGTGACCGTCGCTGCTCCTGTTGTCAGATCGCCTTCAAAGCGATGAGGGGTCTCGGTCCTGTAGGACACATCCAGGTACACCACTTCGGGCCAGTAGTCCACACCTGCATCTGTGTCCAGACCCTCGAAACGGAAACGTCCCCCAGCATCGGTCGTGGTCTCCCAGAAGCCCACTTCTTCGTTGCCTCGAAATGCATACAGCGTGACTGGCAGGCCAGCACCCACCTCCGCCCCGCCTGTGGTCCCATTGACCACCTGCCCTTCGAGGACGCCATTTCCCTGGGCTCGGACGGTGTCCACCAACATCAAGGCATAGGCAGTTGCCAGCACAACCACGACCAATCTCCAGATATCTGGTTTGCGCTCAAGCACTCTTTTCCAGGGGTGGAGAACACCCGCAAGGCGAGGGGCTCCAAGCAGCATGAGCAGGCCAGGGGGAATTCTCACCGCGTTCCTGGCGCCGACGAGTCCTGGGATCGCCTGTCTCATATCTTTTCCCCCACAACGAGATCTTGACCGCACTTGGCACAGAAGCGATCATCTTGGCGGACCGTCGCTCCGCACCCAGGGCACAAGACCCCTGCATCGGTGGACGGAGCTTGGGGCAGCCCATTGCCACAACGAACACAAAAGCGATCGCCTGCCTGGTAGCTCATACCACATGATGGACAGGACAGACCGCTCCGGCCTCTTTCCCGGCGCAGACGACGCACCGCCCGGTCAATGTCGCCATCGGTTACAGCGGGTGCAGGCTGTTCGGGCCTCCGGCCAGGCAAAAGGGGGTAGACGATGACGGCGGCCGCGATGAGTGCCAGCACAAAAAAGATCGCTACACCCACGTTTACCTCCTACTCCTCCGGGCCGGCCAGGCCGCGATCAACGTCCCGATGACCAGTACCAAGCCGCCGATCCACAGCCAGGTGACCATCGGATTGACGAGCACCTGGAAGGCTGCTACACCGTCGGCATCCAGACCGGCCAGCACGATGTAGAGGTCCTCGATCAGGGTCTGGCGCAGTGCGACTTCAGAGACTGCACCCTGGACATTGCTGTGCAGATTTCGCTCCGGTTGCACCGTGGCCAGTCTGCGCTCCCCTCGAAAGACATCCAAGACCGCCTGGTTGCGCATCTTGTTGCCGTCCTCCTCAATCTGCTGGAAGACGAAATCCCTGTAGGTCAAGGTGTAGCCCTGAACGTCTACCGACTCGCCCTGAGCCAGGGCGATCTGCACCTCAGTCTGCCCCGACTGGGAGCCGATAATACCAATCACGATGAGCAAGATGGAAAAATGGATGAGCTGACCACCGTACCGCCGCCGATTGAGGCTAACCGCCTTGGCTGTAGCCACAAACGGGTTCTCGCCGGCCGACCGCATGCGGGCCACAATGCCTTGCGCCATCTGCAAGAGGACGGTGACTGCCACGAAAACCGTGACGGCAACCGATACCAGGACCCACAGCTCACGCACGCCAGTCAGTACGAGGATCACGGCAGTGAGGACTGCAACGATCGTCTGGACCCAAAGACTGCGCAGCAGCCGCTCGGCACTCGCCTGGCGCCAGTCGATGAGGGGACAGATGCCGATCAACAGTACCAGTAGTAAGCCCAACGGGCCCATGAACCGGTTATAGTTCTCGGGGCTAAGACTGGTGGATATGTCACGCACCGCCTCGGTAAAGGTGGGCCAGAGCGTGCCCAGCAGCACGGCAGCCGCCGAACCCAGGAACAGGAGGTTGGTCAACAGAAAGACAAACTCCCGGGAAAACAGGTCGCCCAGCTCACCTGTTCCCTTGAGCTCGCGTCTGCGAGCCAGCATCAGGCCAACGGTCACAGCCAGCCACAGAAGCATATATCCCAGATACCAATACCCGATCGGAGATTCGGCAAAGGCATGCACCGATTGGATGAGCCCAGAACGGGTGACAAAGGTGGCAAATACTGTCAACACGTAGGTCAGGGTCGCCAGGAACACGTTCCAAGCCCGGAACATGTCCCGCCGCTCCTGGATGATGGCTGAATGGACAAATGCCGTGCCCACCAACCAGGGGATCAGCGACGAGTTTTCCACCGGGTCCCAGCCCCAGTAGCCGCCCCAGCCCAGTTCCAGGTAGGCCCACCAGGCCCCCACCAGGATACCGATGCCCAACGAAGCCCAGGCTGCCAGGGTCCAGCGACGTATACCGCGCAGCCAGGTCGCGTCCAACCGACCGGTTACCAGGGCGGCAAGGGCATAGGCGGCCGGGATGGTCCATAGGGCATAGGCCGCAAAGATGATGGGGGGATGGATGATCATCCAGAAGTTTTGGAGGAGTGGGTTCAGGCTGATACCCTCAGCGGGCACTGCGGGCAGCAACTCGAAAGGATTGGTGTACTGGACCAGCAATAGGGCAAAGAAGGCCTGGGTCACAGCGAGCGCTGCCATGGCATAGGGTCGCAGCTCCAGATCCCACGTTGGCCGGCGCCAGACGAGCAGCCCTGTGAAGATGGTCAACATCCACAACCAGAGGAGCTGCGAACCCTCCAGGCCAGCCCAGAAGGCAGCCAGAACATAGGCTGGCTTGAGGTAGGTGCTTACGTGTTCGTACACATAGCGCACCTCAAAATCGTGGGTGAACAACAGGATCAACAGCAAGATCGCCGATAACGTGGACAGCAGGGCGGTTACCAGCAGCGCGCTCCGGGCGCTGGCCACCAACTCGGGACGCCGGCGCTGCGCCCCCACCACAGACGCGACCGTGGCCCAAACCGCGGCCGCCAAGGTCAACCACAGTGCACCGTAACCGATGTCCGATAGAACCAAGACGTTCTCCTCTTCCTAACGCTGGGTTTAAAAAAACTCGCTCAGAGCCCCTGCCTCGGGGTCCTCGGGGACGAGGGCTGGAGCTATGCTGGATAGGATCGTGCCTATTCCTTCTCCTCGTACTTGGAGGGGCATTTCATCAGCAATTCTTCAGCTTCAAACACCTGGGCCGCCGGATCGTATTTGCCGATGACCACGGCTTCTACCGCGTCGACCAGCATATCGGGCTGGGGGCCATGATAGGAGATATCCAATTGGCCTGTCCCATCTTCGATCTGGAAGGTCAGGTGCAATTCGCGGGTGTTCCAATCCACCGAATTGGGTACGATTTCACCTGCCACCCGGGAATCACGGGTTTGCTCTGGTCCCAGTGCCTTTACATCGGCAATGGACAGATAATCGCTGGTGGATCCCGAGAAACTGGTGGCGATCAACACGCTGATGACCACCACCACTACCAAGCCACCGATCAAGAATTTGACCGTCGACGACATGACTTCCTCCTAGAACATGATTCGTAAAACATCACGCGCAAGACCTATTCCTCTCCCGCGTCCTGTGCTTGCTCTTTATTCTCCACGCACCGCCGTACCACATTCGTGACAGAACTGGGCATCGGGCCGCTGTTCCGCGCCACACTGGTGACAGAAGAACACCCCCCGGACACGAGATGGAGGGAACTCTTGCCCCTGAGGCCGGTCGCCTCTGCCACTCCCTCGGCGCTTATATCGCTTGGAGGGTGGAGAAGATTCTGGGGCCATTGACTGGGTGCGACTGCCCAACCAGAAGGCAGCTCCGCCCACGGCGACCAAGGTCACAAAAGCGACCAGGAAGATCAGGACCGTGGAGCTATCATCGCTGCCCGTGGCAGCAGAGGGAACGGGAGCCGTTGCCGCTGTCTCGGGCTGCACGAAAGCAGACACGGTCAGATCAGAGTCGTCCTTCTGATAGGCGAATGTCCAGGTTTGCTCCTCACCCTGAGTGACGGAACCCAGGTTGGACCGGTGATACAATAGGCCATCGCTGTCGGGCGCCACCGAGTCCGAGGGGGGCTCAAGGGTAGCCGCCTCTGCCGTTGGCGGCACCTGAAACTCCACACTCAAGTCCGAAACAGGGTAGTCGGCTACATAGGTGTAGGTATACTCCCGCAGCCCTGTTGAACTCACCGGCAGCGTGTCATAGTATTCAAGCTGGAAGCCCTGGGTGGGCAGCTCGAAAGACACCACCAGCCAGTCATCCTCCACCCGAACCGTATTCGGTTGGTTCAACAACTGTCCCCCTTCACCTACGTAGGCCACTGCAGTAGGCTGGCCAACGCTGGCGGGGATGCGGATCTCAACCGGCACCGGCAGTGGGGTCTCGGGAGCGAACATGCCTTTGTAGATCACGAGCACTTCTGGCCGGTCGTACTCCGGCCAGAGGGCGATTTCAAGGTCTGACAGTATGGGGCCTTCTTGCGCCTGGACGGGCCAGGCCAGCAACACGATGCAGATGGCTATGATTGGTGCAAAGCGCTTCATTGCTGTTCCAACTCAGACCTCCGAGGCAGGATAGCTACTCGAGCAACCCGGGGCCCCGGAGGTCTTTTGTGTATGCTAGGGATTAATGATCGACTCGATCATGCTCTGAAATTCGTCAAAGGAGGGCGAGCCCTGCAACCCTTGACCATTGTTGAAAAGATAAACTGGCGCAGTGGGCACACCATAGAGAGCTCCAACGACGTTGCCCGCCTGGACCCGCAGCTTTGCCCAGTCCGAGTTGATGCAAGTCTCGTACTCATCTGTGTCCAGACCGAGAGACTCGGCATAGCTGGCAAACAGAGGGCCAGGATCGGCAGCCTGCGTCCAAGTTTCCTGTTCTTCAAAAATCTTGTCGTGCGACTCCCAGTACTTGCCCTGCTCACCAGCACACTCGGCGGCAACAGCAGCCTGTTCACTGGGACTGCCCGCTCCCTCCGACCAGGGATGGAGGACATATAGCATATCACCGCTGTCCACATAGGTCGACACTAGTTCGGGCATTACCTCTCGAGCGTGATCGCCCGACTCGGGGTTGGCATAGTCCACAAAGGACACGGTGACAGCCCGGGCTGAGTTCAGGTCGCCAAGCACGTGCCAGTCACCATCCGTGGGCACAATATCTGGCGTGGTACCACCGGCGGCTACATAGTCGATAACCTGGCCCAAGGCTTCTATCGGCAACCCACCTCTGATGGGCATGTCGTTGACAAAAAAGTAGGGCGTGGCGTTTACGCCAAACGCCTCAGCAGCCAATTGATCTCCCCGGATGATCTGAGCCGCCTCCCCGCTATCCAGGCACTCCTCGAAGACGTTTGTGTCCAGGTCCATTTCGCTGGCATATTCTTTAAAGCTCTGAGTGGGTTCTTCGGCACTCGACCACTCGTCGACAGAGGCAAAGAGCTTGTCATTCATCTCCCAGTACTGCCCCTGCTGCCCCGCGCACACCGCTGCTTCGGAAGCCTTCTGAGCTGCAGGATGGATCGAGGTCAATGGAAACTCACGGTATACGTACCGGACCTTGCCAGCGTCTACGTACTGCTCAATCAAATCTGGAATCACCTCACGGGCGACCTGTCCGCAGGCCGGTCATTGAAAGTCCGAAAACTCGGTGACCACCACAGGGGCATCAGCCTGGCCCAAACTGCGGAAACTGTCGGGCGATACCTCCAGGGTGGGAGCCTCTCCTCCTGCCAGATAATAGTCGATCTGCTGTTGGAAGGCTGCGAAAGGCTGCGCCCCCGAAAGGGGAGCTCCATTGATCAGGAAACTGGGCGTGCTCTGGATCCCCGCCGACACCCCCTCCTGATAGTCGCCGGTTATCCGATCGGCGTACGTCCCATCGTCGAGGCAGGCATCAAACTGGGCCTGGTCGAGACCCAGTTCGCCAGCCAGCTCTTTGAAGGTCTCTTCTGCATCTTGCTGTCCAGACCACTGGTTCTGGCTTTCAAAGAGCACTTCGTGCATCTCCCAGTAGCGGCCCTGGTCTCCAGCACATTCGGCCGCTTCGGCCGCCTTCTGCGCCTGGGGGTGGATGGAATACAATGGAAAGTTACGGAACACATACCGGACCTGTCCGGTCTCGATATAGTTCTCTACAATCTGCGGGAACGTCTCACGGACGTATTGAGCGCAGTACGGTCATTGAAAGTCAGCATACTCGACGATGGTCACCGCTGCATCGGGTGAGCCGAGCACGTGCCAATCGTCAGCATCAGCCGGGAGATCAGCAGCGGAAATGTCCTCCTCAGGAGGATCGTTCTCCACAGTTGACACTTCTCCAGAAGTCGCCTCCGTCGGCGTTTTGACCGGCGCCATGCCTGCGGCCGAAGAATCCTCGGACGCTGCGTCTTCGCTGGGCGTAGGTGTGACCATCTGTGGCCCGCAAGCTGCCACCACCAGTGCCACAATCACTAGCGCCATCAACCAACCATGTCTTCTCTGCATACCGTTTCCTCTCAAGTGATTTGATGCAACAATCGAATTCCGTTCTATCTTACGACCATCACGCTTCAAGAAAGCCGCACGCGCCGCAGCCGTAGCGAGTTGCTCACGACAAAAATGCTACTGAACGCCATGGCTGCGGCGGCGAGTACTGGGTGCAAGCGGATGCCCAGCGAGGGGTAGAATACCCCAGCGGCGAGCGGGATCAGAAGGACGTTGTAGAAAAATGCCCAGAACAGGTTCTGTTTGATGGTACGCATCGTCGCCCGGCTGAGGGCGATGGCCCGGGGCACGCCGTGCAAGTCTCCGCTCATGAGCGTCACGTCTGCGGCCGCCATGGCCACGTCGGTGCCCGTACCGATAGCGATACCTACATCGGCCTGGGCCAGCGCAGGCGCGTCGTTGATGCCATCGCCAACCATGCCCACGACGCCGCCGTCCTCCTGGAGGGCTCTTACCTGGTCCGCCTTGTCTCCGGGCAACACCTCGGCGACCACGCGGCCAACGCCCACCTGCTGGCCGATAGCCTCGGCCGTACGCTGGTTGTCGCCTGTGAGCATGACTACTTCCAGCCCAAGGTCTTGCATCTGGGCGATGGCCTTGGCAGAACCTTCCTTCACTGTGTCGGCCACAGCCAAGACTCCAACAGCTTGCCCATCTGCAGCCACCAACATGGCCGTCTTGGCTTCTGCCTCCAGTTGCACCAGCAGTTCGTCGAGCCCATTCAGGGCCACGCCACGGCTCTCCAACAAGCGCCGGGAGCCGACCAACACCGCCTGGCCCTCCACCGTAGCCACAATGCCTTGACCAGCTACTGCCTCGAACCCCTGTGGCTCGCCCAACACCAGGCCCGCTTCCTGAGCTGCCCGGACAATGGACTTGCCCAGCGGGTGCTCCGAGCCCTTTTCTGCCGATGCAGCCAGTTGAAGAACCGACTGCCCAGCCGGCACCTCCGCAACTCGGGCTACCTGTGGACCTTCACCTGCCACCACATCTGTTACAGACGGCTCACCCTCGGTAATGGTTCCGGTTTTGTCCAGAACGACCGTGGTCAACTCGTGAGCGCGCTCCAGAGCCTCGCTGTTCTTGAAGAGAATGCCATGCTCGGCACCCTTGCCTGTGCCTACCATAATGGCCGTAGGCGTGGCCAATCCCAGGGCACAGGGACAGGCAATGACCAACACGGAAACCATGTAGATCATGCTCTGGGTAAAGCCTGCGCCAGCGATCAGGAACCAGAACAGAAAAGTGCCCACAGCCACGATGATGACCGCTGGGACGAACACCGCCGATACCCGGTCAGCCAGCCGCTGGATAGGCGCTTTCGAACCCTGGGCCTCCTCGACGAGGCGGATGATCTGGGCCAGGGCCGTCTGCGCGCCCACCCGGGTTGCCTCGAACTTGAGCAAGCCCTCTTTGTTAATGGTGCCACCTACGACTTCATCCCCTGGCCGCTTGTCCACGGGTAGACTCTCGCCCGTGAGCATCGATTCGTCGACCGCCGAGTGACCATCGATCACCACGCCGTCCACCGGCAGGCGTTCACCAGGGCGCACGACCACGATATCGCCCAGGAGAACCGACTCGACCGGGACGTCTACCTCAGCACCATCCCTGATCACGCGCGCGGTCTTGGGCCGGAGCCCCATCAGCTTCTTGATCGCCTCAGAGGTACGCCCTTTGGCCCGCGCCTCGAGCACCTTGCCCAGCTTGATGAGGGTGATGATCATGGCCGAGGTCTCAAAATACACGTGGCCCTCGAGACCCGGGAAGACCAGCACTGCCAGACTGTAAAAGTACGCGACCGACGAGCCCATCGCTACCAACACATCCATGTTGGCCGACCGGGCCCGCAGGCTCTTGAAGGCGCCTACATAGTAATCGGAGCCAACGTAGAACTGGACCGGCGTCGCCAGAGCCAAGAACAACCAGCCTACCCACGGTTGGTGGGCCCAGGCGCCCAGCAAACCGAAATCGCGCCCCATGCTCAGCAGGAAAAGTGGCAGCGTAAAAGCCACACCTACCCAGAACTTGCGCGTCTGGTCGCGGATCTCGGCCTGGCGTGCGGCGCGCTCCACATCCTCCGCGGACTCGCCCTCACCGACGGCGATGACATCGTAACCAACGTCCCGGATGGCCTGCTGGATGGCCGCCAGGCTGACGACGCCTGGCAGGTACTCCACGCTGGCACGCTCATTGGCAAAGTTGGCACTGGCCGACACCACCCCGTCCAGCCGGTTGAGCGTCCTCTCGATCGTCTGGGCACAGTTGGCACAGGTCATGCCAGTGATAGGCAGCTCTGCTTTGGCCGTCGCCACATCATACCCGATGTCCCTGATTAGCGCAAGAAACTGGCCTTGTCCGACGACGGATGGGTCATAAACCACCGACGCTCGTTCGGTAGCCAGATTGACGGTCGCCGTCTCGACGCCATCCAGGCGCTTGAGATTGCGCTCGACGGTCAGCGAGCAATTGGCACAGGTCATGCCGGTGACTGGGAATGTTACTTGCTTTGCTTCCATGGTATCCATCAGTTGGCAGTATCCGGGGGTATTCGACAGTGAGTGACAGCGCAGAAGCTCGCCCACCTCCGGTCACTGCAGAGTAAGGCCTATGCCACCGGATAGCCTGCTTCGGCCAGTGTCTCCTTGAGCGCTGCCAGTGCTGCATTACTCTCGATCTTGAACGTGGCCGCCTTGCCGTCCACGTCGCCGCTTACAAACTCGGCCCCGTCTACAAAACCGCTCTCGCGTTTCACTGTCATGATGCAGTGATTACAACTTATGTTGGGAATGCTCAGTGTGATAGTCTCCATTTGATAGCCTCCATCGATTCTGCTTGATTTGTGCGCGCAGGGACAAGTGTAAGACGCCAGGCAGGACAAAGCGCCCGTTTTCGCACAACCTAGCGCACACCGTACTACATCTTGCTGGTAGCCTCGAACACGGTCATGATCTCGGTAATGACCCGCTGGCGTTGGGCCGGATCGTCGCCCTGGATCGCCGCGGTCACGCAGGTCTGCAGATGCCGCTCCAAGATCAAACCGTTGACCTTTTCCAGCGCGCGTTGTACGGCAAGGTTTTGATTGATGATATCAATGCAATAGACATCCTCGTCGACCATACGTTGCACGCCGCGCACATGTCCCTCGATACTCTTGAGCCGGTTGATTATCCCCAGCTTGTGCTCATCAGCCATGATCCACGCCCCCAGCAAAATACCCCACCCCCCTGGGGAGGGGTAGAGCACATTATATCTTATCGGACCAACTTTGTCAAGTTATGTGGGTGATATGAGTACATCAGCCAGCCGATTGACAGCTCGGGATTTGTGGGGTATAGTAAGGCGCGGGAGGATTCTAGTATGTTTGACCTAGTCATTGCCAATGGAACATTGGTTACGGCGGAGGCGATGGTGCGTGCTGACCTCGGCATCACGGGTGGACAGATCGCCGCGGTCGACAAACGGCTGGTTGGCCTAGACACAATCGATGCCAGGGGGATGCTTGTGCTGCCAGGAGCCGTCGACGAGCACGTCCATCTCCAGATGCCGGTGGGCGAGTTCACCTCCAGCGACGATTTTTACACGGGCACGGTGGCTGCTGCCTGCGGCGGTACGACGACGGTGGTCGATTTTGCCGAACCGAGACCAGGTCAATCTCTCGTCGAATCCCTGGCCGAGCGTCAAGCTGAGGCTGATGGCCAGGTGGCAGTGGACTATGGCCTGCACATGACCCTGTCGCGGGCCGATGACAAGACCCTGGCCCAGGTGCCCGACGCAATCAAAGCTGGTGCAGCCAGTTTCAAGATCTATATGGCCTACGAGGGACTGCGCCTGGACGACGGCCAACTCTTGAGGGCGCTGGCTGCATTGCGGATGCACGGTGGGCGGGCGCTGGTTCACGCCGAGAACCACTATGCAATCGCCTATCTGACCGACCAGGCCCTCGCTGAGGGTCGTACCGGACCGGAGAACCACCCCCTCACCAGGCCGGCGGTCATGGAAGCCGAGGCCATCCACCGCCTGCTGGCACTGGCTTGCGTCACTGGCACGCCCCTGGTACTGGCCCACCTGTCATGCGCCCTGGGCTTGGAGGAGGTGCGGGCCGCACGGGCGCGGGGCCAGACAGTGTGGGTTGAGACCTGTCCCCAGTACCTACTCTTGGACCAGGCAGAATACCTCCGCCCGGGTTTTGAAGGAGCCAAGTTTGTGATGGCGCCACCACCCCGCACAGAGACCGACCGCCACGCGCTGTGGGACGGATTGGCGGCTGGCGAAATAGATACTGTGGCCACCGATCACTGCCCCTTCTTCTACGAGACCCAAAAGACTCGGGGCAAGGATGACTTTTCCCGCATCCCCGGTGGCGCACCAGGCATCGAGACCCGATTGACCCTGCTCTACACCCACGGCGTCCGCACGGGCCGGCTCTCAGCCGAGCGGTGGGTGGAGGTATGTTGCACGGAGCCGGCCCGGCGCTTTGGACTGGCTCCGCGAAAGGGAACACTGGCCGTAGGCGCTGACGCTGACGTGGCAATCTTTGATCCTGAGCGACGGATCACCCTTTCCCACGAGGCGCTACACCAGAATGTGGATTATTGTCCCTACGACGGTTGGCAAGTGCAAGGCTATCCGGTGACGGTCCTCTCCCGGGGAGAGGCTATCGTCAGCGGTGGCGAATTTGTGGGGACAAAAGGCCGGGGATGGTTTCTGACCACAACTCCGCTGAAGCCCTGAGCGCGTTGAATTTCCAGAGCAGAGTCGCTTGCCCCTCTCTAGCTGTGTCCCAGCCGTTCTTCACAAGCCAGGACACAATGGCCTACGCCCTGCTTCCAGGACAAACGCTGAGAATGGGGTTATCGCGGAACTGGATGCCCAGTCAGGGCAGCAGGTAGCGGGCCAGTTGGCGACATTCCTGAAAGAACTGCACAACGTGCCCCTTGAGGAAGGTTTGCCGTAGAGCCTAGCCCCTGTCCAGTACGAGGACTGGCTCAGCATCCGCCGCAGGGTGGAGGAGAAGGTCTACCCCCTGCTGATGAGACACCAGAGGATATGGGCGGAGGCCAATTATCCAGAGGTCAGCCGGGATATCAGGCGCGCGCTTCTACGCGCAGGCTATCGAACTGCAATGGGCGCTGTCGGGCGTCGTGACTGGCGATGTAGCGTGATTCCTGGCACGCCAGGGCACTGCGCGGGACATCAACTAGAGATTCTCAGACCAGGCAAGACTTGACCTTTTCGAGCAAACCATTCATGCTCAAAAGGGTGTGTGCATAGAACTCCAGCCGCCCGTTGTTGCCCTTGGGACTCTGTCGCTGCAGTTCGCGAATGCGATCGTCGCCCGAGAAGCTGATAAACAGAATGGGCACCTTGGTCCAGCGGGGCGTGCTGTGAATCTGTTCAGACAAATGGTAGACATCGGCAGCCGAACTGGACAGATCGACGATGGCCAGGTCAGGCGGGGTAACATGCATCGCGTACTCGGTCTCGGCCCAGCTCGACGACAGGTCGACCTGATAACCTGTCAACTGCAGCAGATCGGCAACACCTTCCAGCAGCGGGGTGTTCTTGCCAATAACCAAGAGCCGCTGTTTGCGGTTGCTCATTGATCTTGTTTGTGGTTCGATCTGCTCGGTCACATGCATCATGCGAAATTAACCTCTGCAATCCCTACAACCATGATAGCACAGGTTACAAAAGAAGACATCCCCCCAAGGGAGGATGTCAGGATGTAGATTTTCTGCGCCTATGGCTTACGGCATAGTACCAGCGGGGATGGGGACCATCAGGATGCGGTATCTGACGTAAGACCCATTTTGACGGCAAAAAGGCGTAGTTCTGCTTTGCTGGCCAGGTCCAGCTTGTTGTAGATGTTGCGCAAGTGCGTCTTGATCGTTTTCTCACTCAGATAGAGCTCGGCCGCGATCTCTGAGTTTTTTAGACCACGACTCGCCAGGAAAAAGACTTCGCGCTCGCGGGGGGTCAATGCATGGAGGGATTCCTCCCGGCGAGTGGTCTCGTGCTGCAGGCGGCTCAACTGCTGCACGACTTTGGCAGCGACCGGCGGGGCGAGCAAGACCTCACCTCCATACACCGAACGGATGTTATCAGCGAGCCGCTCGCCTCCGACCGTCTTGAGTACGTACCCGGAAGCCCCAGAGATCAGCGCTGCGCTCACCTCCTGGTCATCGTCGTAGGCCGAAAGGATGAGTATCTTGGAACCAGGGCTGACCTCCAGCAATTGGCGGCAGAAATCGGAGCCGCTGCCATCAGGCAAGTGGAGGTCAAGCAGGATCACATCCGGGGGATCATCGGCCACCATCATCACGGCCTCGTCGCCCCGGCTGGCCTCGCCAATGACTTCAAAATCATCCTCCATGTCCAGCAAGGCCCGCAGACCCTCACGGAATATCGCGTGGTCATCCACGATCATGAGCTTTAGATCAGACATTGTGGTCACCCCTCTACGGCATTAGTCAAGACAGGCTGAGCTTCAGATATCTCTTCTTGATCTCGCAATGGAAACTGCAGTGAAAAGGTGCTGCCCTGACCCGGTTCGCTTTTCAGCGTAACCCGGCCTCCGTGCTGCACCATCAATTCCTGCACGATGGCCAACCCGAGGCCAGTGCCAGTCGAACCAGGTGTGTTGTTGCTCCCCCGATAGAAACGATCGAACACCTTTTGCTGCTCGTCTTCTGGAATGCCCGCACCGGTGTCACCTACGGCGATTTCCAGCATCGGCTGCGAGCCGTCATCGAGTGGACGTGCAGCAATCCAGACTTGTCCACCAGGAGAGGTGTACTTGAGGGCATTGTCCACAAGATTGGTCAAAATCTGGATCAGATGGTTCTTGTCAGCCCAGAGAGGAGGAAGATCGTCCTGCACGTGGTTTCTCAACTCGATGCTCCTCTTCCTGGCGGCCTCTGCGTATACCTCCAGCACCTGTTCCACAACTTCCTCTGCATCCAAGGTCTCGGGATGGACACGAAGTGTATGGCGATCCATCCGGGTAAGATCCAGGATGTTCTCCACCATCGTTTCAAGGCGGTGGGTCTCTTGTTCAATGGTCTGCAAGTAATAGAGCTGTTTTTCGGGACGCCCTTTGCGCGCGAGCGTGGCATAGAGTTTGATCACAGCCAAGGGAGTGCGTAACTCGTGCGAAACGTTGGAAACAAAGCGAGACTTGACCTGGTCCAGCTCCTTGAGCTGAGCATGCTTTTCTCGAAGCTCGCGTAGGTACTCCACGCGTTCCTTCTCCAGGATTTTGAGAGGGGTCACATCCTCCATGATGGCAACCAAATTACCGCCTGCATCATCCGAGATGTGGGCAAGTGCCAGGGAAATGCGCATGTGGCGATTCTCCCCCTGTGCCCTGAGGATTCGGACATCGACCTGCTGACGCTGTCCCGTGATTGCCACTTCCTCCAAGGCGTGGGTCAAACGATGGCCATCACCGTCTACCAGGAAATCAGCCAGGTCGCGTCCAACCAGGCTCCGGTCCGATCGGGAGAGTAGCGCAGCGAGTGCCGGATTGCAGATCCGGATCTCACCTGTCACTGTCAACACACCCACCCCAAGTGGCGAGGACTGGACCACCACATTGTAGTCATATCCCTCCGAGCTAGACCTGAGCTGATAGACCCGTTCTACGATCAGCGAGATCTGACTGGCCAGGTGGGTCATCAAACGGATGGCATCCTGGCTAAAGGAACGCCCGTGCCGCGGTTCTGCTACGCCAAGCATCCCTACCTGCTCGCGACCGACACGCAGAGGCAGAATCAATGTCTTTTCAAAGCCTGCGGAGGCCATCACTTCTTGATCCGAGCGGCCACTGCCCTGCCGGACACGGGAACCGGATATGGGTAGACCCAAACCACCCAGGGTACCATCACCCCGCAGCGTGATGCGCATCAGCTTGTCCCGCCGATCACCAGAGGCAGCCACGCAGGACAACCGGGAATTCGCTTCGTCGAGCAGAAAGACAAACGCATGTCGGGCATCGGCAAAGTCTCGGGCCTCGCCAACCACCGGCTGGAGCTCGGCGCCAAGGTCTGGGGTCTGGGGGAGCGTCTCCAGGTGTGGCTCGAGCAACTCGCGCAGCCGCTGGCGGGTGTCAGCCAGGAGCTGAGTCCGGTGGAGCAGCGGCGCGACATAGCAGGCAATCTCTCCGGCGACCCTGGCCTCATCCTGTCCAAAGCGGGAGGGCTTCCGCGAGGTCCATTCCAGCACGCCGCTGATCCGGTCGTCCACCTGTAGGGGGACACCCAGCCAGGAACGCACCTGCTGTTCGCCGGGAACAGGTTGCCACCGCATGTCCTGTTCGACGTCAGGCACCAGGACTACCCGGCCACTATCCAACACGGAACGAGCAGCCCCCATTTGACTCGCTGGCAGGATCAGGCCTGGCAGGGGAGCCGCAGGGCCGTTGCTCGCCAGGATCTCCAAGTGATCTCCCTCCAGCCACATCACCGAGACTCCGTCACAAGGCAACAAGTGATTGGCCCCCTGGAGACAGAACGTCAAGGCCTCCTGAAGATCGGCCGTCACGCTTACTCTGTGGACGAGATCCAGTAACTGGCTATTCAAATCCTTTACAGGCTCTTGCTCCGCGCTCACCCCATCTCCTACTTGGTTCTTCGAATCCAAGCCTTAGTCACATTATACCACAAATGCTGATAGATGCAATGCCGGGCACAGGTAGCGGGCAAGTATCCTCCCTAACCAGTCGGCCTATCCGCTGCGGGTCACGAGCCGGCAGCCAGGTGGCCCGCCAGCAGGCAGAGCACGATCTGAAACCCGGTCCATGGGCCACGGATGCTTCACGAGCAGTCTGGACTGCCTGGCTGGAATCGGTACTTTTCACACTCCATAGATAGCCTATACGACAAAACTGTGCTATAATAGGTACACTTCACAAGCAAGGGAGAAGCCTATGGAAAAGGTAATTGCAGCCTGTGCTCAGCCTCGGATGACCATCCCTGAATCCAGCGACCAGTTCGAAGCAGAGGCGCGCCGCTTCCTTCGTCAGTCTCAAGCCAAGGCCGCCCAGTTGGTCATTTTTCCCGAATTCACAGGGGTGATGTTGGCGGCACCTCTGATTTCCCAACTCAAACTGGGATTCATCAAGCGAGCAGATCAGGGGAAGCACCCACGAGCCGGTATCCTGGGCCGGGGCATGGGGCTTGTCTCCGGGGCCACTGCAGGCGCTCTAGGTGGAGGGTTGCCCGGTAGCCTGAAGCGACTGCTCGGTAAGAAAAGCGACGACCTGCGCGACCTCTATTTTGAGACGTTTGGCAAACTGGCGCGAGAGTTCGGTGCAGTCATTGTGGGAGGCAGCCTGTATCTGTACGACGCCGAGAGCGACACAATCCGCAATCGGGCATACGTATTTGACACGGATGGGGAGGTATTGGGCTACCAGGACAAACTCAACCTGGCATTCGACGAGAAGGATCTAGCTGCGCCCGGAAGTGACCTGAGTGTCATCGAGACCCGGTTGGGACGGCTGGGCCTGCTCATCGGCCGGGACACGCTCTACCCCGAACTTGCCCGCCTGCTCGCGATTCTAGGTGCAGACCTATTGGTGGGCCTTGTCGCCAGCCCCGGTGCGGCCCAGGCTGCTGTGGTCCGGTCGGCGATGGCCGTGCGCACCGACGAGAACCAGGTTTTTGCCGCAGTTAGCTTCTTGCTGGGCCCCAATTTCCTCGATCGCACGAATCCTGAGGACTATTTTGGGCGCTCAGCCCTGCTGGCACCCATCTCGCTCACCGAGAAGGGCGACGGGATATTGATCGAGGCAGGGACTAACCGTACAGAGACCCTGATCGCCGCCGAGCTCAACATGGATGCGCTATACACCCTCCGCGAGACCGGCCGCTTCCAACCCCGACAAGAGATTAATCTGGGCAACCTTGGACCGGTGCTGGCTGAGATGTATCAGGAAGGACTGACCATAGAGCAAGCACAGGAAAAGCGCCTTGCTGGCAAGGTGCCACCGGCCCCGGAATCCATGGAGCTTGAACCGTCTTTGCCGGCTGAACCGATCTCAGCCGAGGTGCCGGAAGAGGCACCGGAACCAGCAGCAGAACCCGCCTATGAATCGGTGCCAGAGGCCATGTCGCTGACAAGGTCTTCAGAGGCGGAGAACGAGTAGCCAAGGGCAAGATGACCGAGATCCTGGGAATCGTCGGTTCGGCACGACCCTGGGGCAACTCGGAGCTGTTGGTACGCCAGGCGCTACGGGGCGCTCGGGCCGAAGGCGCAACAGCGCAGATGCTGCGGCTGGCCAGCCTGCACCTGGAACCGTGTACCGGCTGCCTGCGGTGCGTCATTGGCGGCAAATCCTGCCGGCTGGACGACGATATGGCCTGGCTGATCGAAACCATCCAGAACGCCGATGGCCTGATGCTGGTGGTGCCCACCTATTTTCTGGGGCCGGCGGCTGTGACAAAGCTGGTCCTTGACCGGCTGTTGATGGTCATCGGGCGTGTGGAAGCACCACTGCCCCAGCCCCGTCCCGCTGTTACCATTGCTACCGCCGGCCTAGAAGGCTGGCGTGGTGTCACCCTGCCCTACCTCAACGCACTGGCTGCCGCCTTTGGTTTCCGGCCCATCGAGAGCTTGACCGCCGTAGCTCCAGGTCCAGGTGAGGTGCTACTGGACGAGCATTTGATGGAGCAGGTGCTCCGCGCGGGCCATCGCTTGGGCAGGGCCGAGCTGGATCCTGCACCGGCACCGCCCAACGTCTGCCCCATCTGCCGCTGTGATGCCTTTGTGCTGAGCGGCAGCCGGGCCACCTGTCCTATCTGTGGTGTGGAAGCCCACGTCAAGAAGGATAGCGACCACGTACAGCTCCAGTTCGAGCCTACAACCGGTGCCGACCATCGGTGGACACCGGAGGGCTTGCGCAAGCACGTGATCGAGTGGGTGATGGCCACCGGGCCACGCTTTGTCGCCCACCGCGGGGAGATCAGGGTCCGCCGCAGACCATACCGCCAAGTGGGCATGGATTGGCTGCACCCGCCATCCTCGGAGGCATGATCGGATCCGCTGGTGCACGCTTTCCACCCCGGTTGGTGCCCGGTCTGAGTAGGCGGTACGGTCGTGTCTGGGAAAGGAGCACAAAGGTGAAGAGGACAGCGCTGTTGACAATCCCCTTTCTTTTGCTCGTGACACTGGTGATTGCCGTGGCAGCAGAGGTACCCAGAGAGGAAGTACTGCCGGCCGACGTCCAAGCACGTCTGGAGCATTACCTTGGCTATACCTTCCCACCCCGAACAGTACGCGTGCTGGCTGCACAACGCGCTGATAGACCGTGGAATTTTGACCGGCAGATGAGCGACCTTGTGTTCGGCGACAGTGTGCACTTTCAGACCGACACAGGTCCCACAAGAACCCAGAGGGCCAACCTGGCAGCCCTCTACTACCCGCCCAAGGAGGTATGGTGTGCGCTGCTAAGCATTGGCGAAGGAGAACAAGCGCCGCAGACTGTCGTGTTTGTGGGTCTGCACATGGATATGTACAATGCCGATCTGGTAGTGCACGAGGCACCCAGCGATCTGTCGAGCTCAGCGCTTGCCGAGATTCTGTCCACCATCGGCTGCTTGGAATTGGCGCAAGGCGACTGATGCCACCTCACGATGGGAATGGCACCAGCAAACCAGCAGCACCAATCTACAGAGAGTCCCTTGGGTAGGAATGCGGTACACATGGCAAGTACAAATGCCTTGCAGGCACTGATCCAGGCTGCCCGCACACCGCTGCAGGAGTGGCCACATCGGTATCCGGGGTACCGGGCAATGGGCTACCTGTGCAGCTATGTGCCCGAGGAGATGATCCGCGCCGCGGGCTTTACACCGGTACGGGTGCGGGGGACCACCGCCCCTCTGAAACGGGTGGATGCCCACCTGCAATCCTTCACCTGTGCCCTGTGCCGCAGCAGCCTCGACCAAATCCTCAGCGGGGAGTTGGATTTCCTGAAAGGGACCCTCTTTGCCCATACCTGCGACGCTATGCAAGCCCAGGCCGATCTGTGGCGGATCAACACTGATGGCACCCACTTTGTGGATACCGTCATGCAGCCGGTGAACCTGGGCAGCTCTGCCGCCCCCCACTACCTCGAGGCGGAACTGAACCGCCTCCGCGAGCGTTTGGCCGCCTTTGCTGGCCGAGCGATCAGCGATGAGGATCTATGGGGCAGCATTTCTCTCTACGACGAGACCCGGCGATTGGTGCACGCCCTGCAAATGGTGCGTCACAGGCTAAACGCATCCCAGTTCTTTGCTGTGCTGGATGCCGCCCAGGTGATGCCCCGCGAGGAATTCAACCCCCTTGTCGCCGGGCTGCTGATCGACCTGCAGGGCGCCTCCGGACAACGCGAAGCGGGCCCAAGGACCACCCCCCCCCGTCTCTTCCTGGTCGGTGCTGTGCTGGATGAACCACGCCTTCTGGACTTGGTGGATGAATTGGGGGGGTGCGTAGTGGGCGATGACCTGTGCAGCGGTTCCCGGCACTTTCTGGATCGCGTAGACATGCAGGGCAACCCCATCGTCGATCTAGCTAACTACTACCTGCGGCGGCCACCCTGCCCCACCAAGATCCACCCTGCCCACGACGCCGGTCACTACCTGCTGGAACAGGTAAGACGCGCCCGAGCCCAGGGCGTGGTCTTTGCCATTGAGAAGTTTTGTGAGCCCCACGCCTTCGATTATGCCCTAGTGCATCCCGCCCTGGACAGGTCCGGTGTGCCCCATCTGGTTCTGGAAATGGAGCAGACGCCCAGCCTGGAGGCACTGCGCACGCGCCTTCAGGCCTTTCTCGAGATCCTCTGAGCGTCTGGCCAGTACCATCAACACCTCAACAGGGAGCAAGCAGCAACTTTTCTCTGTGCACCACGTATAGGAAACGATTTCAGTACAGGCCGCCATCAAAGAGCATGATATGCCACACACTACGCACAATACACTGCTCAATCCGAGACCACCCGCTCATGAATGCGAATTTTGCCCGGCGGAACCATTATGATATACTTGCTCACATGACCGAGATACCGTTGGAGAGACCATACACACCGGAATATGTCCAAGACCGGCTCAGGCAGGCCGGCCCTTTCCGCGCACTGTGGCGCGTCCTTCAGATCCTCAGCGTCGTGCTGGTTGGGCTTCTATACCGGACCATAGACCGCTGGTCATGGACCTACCGCAACGGCGAGACTATCGAGGAAAGACAGCGCCGCCGGGCCGAGTGGCTGCTGGGCCGCCTGGTCTGGTTGGGACCGGCCTTTGTCAAGGTAGGTCAGGCCCTCGGCACCCGGCCCGACCTACTACCGCTGGTCTATGTCGACACCTTGGCCACCCTCCACGACCGGTTGCCGCCTTTTCCCAATGAGATTGCCTTCCAGTGCATCGAGCAGGAGTTGGGCTGGAAGCCGGAGACGTTGTTTGATCGCTTTGACCCCGAACCTTTTGCTGCTGCCAGCCTAGGCCAGGTCTACCACGCTGTGACGCACGAAGGCGACGAGGTAGCCGTCAAGGTTCAGCGCCCTGATCTGGTGCAGGTGATCAGCCTGGATCTGGCGCTGGTGGGCCGGCTGGCTGCCTTTGTTGAACGTTATCCTCGCCTAAGCCGCAAGCAGGAGTGGGTAAGCATCGTGGACGAATTCGGTACCAAGCTCTTTGAGGAGCTGGACTATGTCCACGAGGCACACCTGACAGAGCGTTTCCGCGAAAACTTTGAGGGGCTGCCCGGCGTCTATGCGCCACGGGTATACTGGGACTTTAGCAGCCGCCGCGTGCTGACAACAGAATACATCAAGGGCATCAAAGTCACCGCAAAGGAAGAGCTGCAAGCTGCGGGCATAGACATCATGCTGTTGCTGAGCCACGGCGCGCGGGCCAACTTGACCCAGCTTTTTGAGCATGGCCTGTTTCATGCCGACCCCCACCCTGGCAATCTGTTGGTGCAGCCTGAAAACGGTACCCTGGTCTTTCTCGATTTTGGCATGATGAGCATCCTCCGACCGGACCAGAAACTGCAGATGATCGAGATCTTTGTGGATGTCATCAACCGCCGGCCGGAGAACTTGAAGGACAACCTGATCGCCCTCGGCTTCTTACAACCAACTGCTCGCTGGGAAGAGATACTTCCACTGGCTGCCGATCTCTTCGCTGGCGTCTTTGGCCGGGAGGATCGTCGAACCTCCTTCCACGAATTGACGCACGCCTTTGCCCCGCTGATCTATGAATACGAGTTCCGTCTGCCGGCCGACTTTGCATACATTGTGCGCTCTATCATGACCCTGGAGGGCATCAGCCTGCAACTTGATCCCGAGTTTGACATCTTTTCCGTTTCGGCACCCTACGCCGCGCGGATGATGCTCACCTTTCCCGATCCCAGCTTGCGCCAGCGCCTAATGGACGAATTGCTTGCCGAGGATGGCAGTCTTGACTGGGATCGGCTGCGACAGATAGCAGATCTAGCTACAGCGGACACGGGCTTCCGACTGGAAACTGAGGGGTTGGCCGAACCAGCTCTGGACATGCTATTGTCGCCAGAAGGGGCAGCCCTGCGCCGAGCACTCGTGGCGAATCTGCTGAGCGAACCCGATCTGGCGTCCGAGCACGTCGAGCAGTTGGCTCCCTTGATATCCTCCGATCGTTCTCTGTCTGGTCGGGTCATCCTTGACAAGGTGATCGCCTTCCTCCTGGCACCGGAGGGTGAAGAAACACGGGCCCAACTGGTTGCCGGGTTGCGGGACAATGGAAACGGCAATGGCCGTGGTGGATTGGACCTGGCGCGCATCCTGGATATGACAAGCATGGCCGGAAAGCTGCATCCCGACTTTCGTACAAGTACCCTGATCCGCTCCCTCGGCAGCTACCTGCTGTCGGAAGAAGCGAAACCCATCCGCTACCAGCTCCTGACCGCAGGCACGCAGCGGCTCGTGGATGGACTGACGGGGGCCTTGAACTCTGTAGTTCGCCCGGCATCGTCTTCTCCAACACAGCCGGTCGTCATGGCTGAAGGCGAGTAGAGGGAAGAAGTCCTGACTCGGCCATGACAGGCTGCAACGGCCTGGGTTTTGAAAGTGGCGGAAACAAAAAAGCCGTGGATGCCAGTGGTGGCAACCGCGGCTTTTATGCCAATTTCTATCAGGCTGCGCAGCGAGCCAGATCCTAGAGGTAGATATCGGGCATCAGAGATGCCTTGCACAGCCTACGCTCGTCTTCCAGGAGTCCCCCCTCTGCCCACGCATCAAGAGGCATCAAGGGTTTAACGCGTACCGAAGAACAGATCCCACCATGCATCGCGGGGCGACACTGATGAACTCGCCTCCCCATCTCGCCCTTCGTAAGAATCCGAAAAAGCCCCCTCACCAGGCGCTATCACGACCACCGGGACCTCGTCAGGCCTGGACCAACCGTATTCCCGTGCCCACTCATCGACGGCCAAATCGGACCGGGCGTGCTCCAGTTGATGCTCAAGCAACGCCTGTTCCTCCAGCGCTGCGGCGATACCCTGCTCGACTTGTCGCAGCTCTTCCTGACGCTGCTGACTGACGCGAACCTGTTGCACAAAACCTACAACCAGGTAGGCGATCAGGACCATCGCCAAGATGAGTAGAATCCGCACGAAAAGGATTGGGCTCCGCAATTATCCGCTCCCTAGATAGGCATCCATGCCTAGTGTACCGCAAGTCTCGCAGAATGTCAAGAGTGAAATTGGTACTATATCGGGAAAAACAAAAGAACCCGACCAACTGGTCGGGCGCTGGTGCCGAAGGTGGGAGTTGAACCCACATGGGCATAAAGCCCACTGCGCCCTGAACGCAGCGCGTCTGCCTGTTCCGCCACTTCGGCAAGTGGGGGTACTTTACCACTACTCCTCGGTTTTGTCAAGCTCCTCGTCTTCGCTGACCACAATCCCCTCGTCCCCGCTGACCACAATCTCCTCGGTCTCGGTGTACCACTGATCGACATTCCGAAAACGGTCGCTGGTGTGAAACAGAGGTGAAAGCTGCACCTGCCGCACCTGGGCGTCTACGGCATAGGTGTATATTGGGTAGTACAGCAACAGGGAAGGTACTTCTTCGGCAAATAGATGTTGAAAGGCGCGGTATTGCTCAGCTCGTTCCTCTACATCGGCGGTGAGCCGACCAGCCTCGAGTATCATATCTGCCTCCTCGCTGGCAAAGCCAGAAAAGTTCTGGCCCGACTCGGCCTGCGTGGAATGCCACAGAGGATAGGGATCGGGATCGGCAGAAAGAACGATCTCGACCAGGGCAGCGTCAAAGTTCCGGTTGAGGACGAATGTGGTCTGGGCTTCGTTGCTGACCGAACGGATCGTTGTGTCGACACCAACCGCCTGCCACTGGCTGGCGAGCTGCTCGGCCATCCGAACCATATTCGGGTCGTCGCTGGTCAGCAAGGTGAAGGCAAGCTCAATATCATCCTTGTCCCGGACAAAATCGGCATCAGTATCCTGCCAACCACTGGCATCCAGCAGACCAATGGCTCGCTCTGGATCATAGCGATACTGCCGCACCGAAGGATCGTGTGCCCAGCTCATGGGCAATATGGGACTGTCGGCAATTACCGCCTGTCCCCCGAGGGATTCATCGATCAGCGCCTGCCTATCAAGGGCATAGAGCAATGCCTGGCGCACTTCTTTCTCCTGGAAAAACGGTAGCGACTCCCGCGTGAGGTTCAGATAGATAGTGCCATAGCCCGCCGACTGGGCTGAATAAAGCTCCAGGCTTGGCATTCCAATGAGCGTGGGCAGGTACTCAAGGCGAGGCGGATGGAATCCGTGTACAATGCCTTGCCCATAGTCCTCCAACAAGCCCTCCCAGTCGCCATAGAACCAGAAAGCGACTTTGTCCAGCATCGGTTTGGGGCCCCAGTAGCTTGGATTGGCAACCAGAACTACCTGATCAGGCAAAACAGTCTCGACCATAAAACGTCCTGTTCCCACTGGTCGTTCCTTGGAAAACGGGTGAGATGGCAGTTCGCTGGCAGGGACACTGCCGAGTAGGTGTGCGGGGAGCAAACCAATCGATGTATAGTAGAGAAAGGAAGGGAAAGGCTCTTCCAGGGTGAAACGCACCGTATAGTCATCAACCTGATATACGGTCACGTTGAGCCACAGATCCTGCAGATTGGCGTCACCCTGATACCCGGGGTCTTGCATCGCCTGTATGGTAAAGGCCACGTCGGCGGCAGTCAGCGGCGCCCCGTCATGCCAGACCACATCTTGCCGCAAATGGAAGTCGTAAGTGGTACCGTCCTCAGAGACATCCCACTCCAATGCCAAAGAGGGAACGATCTGACCCATCTTGTCCACAGCGGTCAGACCGTCAAACACCAGAGCACCTAGGTCCTGGTTAACCGGGTTGCCCGGGACCATGAGCGGAGCCAAGATCGGGTTGATCGTATCCGAAAATCCGAGGATCCCTTCTACATATGTTCCACCATCCGCAGGTACCTCAACAGTCACTTCAGGGACGACATCTGGAGGTAGTTGGAACAGGATGATGAAGGTTAGCGCAATGCCCAGAAGGGCCAGAGCTGTTTGCCAGATGATGTGCCGGGTCACATGCCCCCTCCCAAGCGACACGAAGGGTGTTCCCAGGCACAATCCTGCCGGAGAACACCCTTGCCGCTAGAGACAGAATCAGATCATCAGCTAGGCGAGTAAAACGCTAAGCATAGAAACAGCGAAAAAGACCACGGCCAAGATGACCGTCACACGGAACAGCGTTTTTTCCACACCCCGGCGGGTGTGATACACCGACGAATCACCACCGAAAATCCCACCCAGGCCAGCCTGTCCTTTTGCCTGCGCCAGAATGATAGCAATCAGGGCAATAGACAGTATGATCTGGACGATCTGGACATATGGTAGAATCCCTTCCACGGCTTTCCTCCAACCAAGAACACTAACGTTCTGCTTTCGTGCTGGATAGCTGGTGGATTATACCACGCTATCAGGTCCGTGGCAAATGAATGCGGAGCCTTCTCCAAGCGGATCCGGGGGAGCGTTCCCTGCCTGCCTACTGTCTACCGCCAGACTGCACTCGTTTGCCGTCTACTGGCTTTTCGAGTATAATGGGCGGGTATACACATGGGCCATCCGCGCAATGCCGGTACGGAGCATTGCGCCTTGCGCCATGTGTGGCATAATTGCGGGGAATGCACGGTGCAGCTTATGGCAAATTCGAGCCCAATCTCGGCGGTGGCTCACAGGAGAGGGTTACTACGTGTTTAGTCCTTTGAATTTCCTCCTGGGGCTTTTTTCCCAGGACATTGGTATCGATCTTGGCACGGCGAACACACTGGTCAACGTCCGAAACAAGGGGATTGTGATCAACGAGCCCTCGGTCGTGGCCATCGAAAAGAAGTCCAAGAAGGTGCTGGCCATTGGTCTCGACGCCAAAGAGATGGTGGGCCGCACACCGGCCAGCATTGTGGCGATTCGCCCTTTGCGTGACGGTGTGATCAGCGACTTTGACGTCACCGAGCGCATGCTGCATTACTTTATCAAAAAAGTCCACGATCAGACACTCTTGCCAGTGCCCCGCCCGCGCGTGGTAGTCGGAATTCCCTCCGGCGTAACCGAAGTGGAAAAGCGAGCGGTTCACGATGCCACGCTTTCGGCCGGCGCCCGGGAAGCCTACCTGATCGAGGAGCCAATGGCTGCAGCTATCGGTGCGGGATTGCCTATTACTGACTCCCTGGGCAGCATGGTGGTGGACATTGGCGGTGGGACGACCGAAGTCGCGGTTATTGCCCTAGGCGGGATCGTCGTCAGCCGTAGTCTCCGTGTAGCCGGCGATGAGATGGACGAAGACATCATCCAATATGCCCGGCAGAAATACAACCTATTGATTGGTGAGCGGATGGCCGAAAGGGTCAAGATCACCATCGGATCGGCTTACCCTCTGCCCCAAGAGCAGACGATGACCATCAAAGGACGGAATCTTATCACTGGGCTCCCCGAGTCTATCGAGGTTAGCAGCGTCGAGATCCGTGAAGCCCTGGCCAACTCCGTCAACATCATCGTCGAGACAGTACGTGATGCACTGGATGACACACCCCCTGAATTGGTTGCTGACTTGATGGAACAAGGGATTGCCCTTGCCGGCGGCGGAGCACTACTGCAAGGGCTGGACGAACGCCTCTCCGAAGAAACGAGAATGCGGGTTTATGTGGCAGACGATGCCATGACCTGCGTGGCACGCGGAGCAGGAAAAGTCCTTGAAGATTTGGACCGCCTGCATAAGGTGCTCGCCAGCCTGCAGCGAGGCAGCACGGTCCACTAGAAAGGTGATGCGGCATCCTCGTGTCAAACCAAGAGAAAGGAGCCGTGGGCAGTATTCTCAAACTGTAGGGTGGCACCATGAGCCGTGAGCGCCTCCAGAACCTGATCCCTGTTCTCCTGATCGCACTGGCGCTGGCTGGCTTTGTGCTCCATCGTGCTGGATGGCTGGCCCCGGTAGAAGGCCTGTTGATCCGGGCTAGTGTTCCCTTGCAGGATGGAGCGACTTCGGTCGCTACCTGGTTTGGCGAAGTGAGTCAAACTGTTGGCGACCTGCGTGACCTGCGCCAACGCAACGAGGAACTTGAGGCAGAGAATGCGGGCCTCCTGTTGGAGCTCGTACGCCTCAGGGAGGTCGAGGCTGAGGCTGTGCTGATGCGCGACCTCCTCAACTTTGCCCAGGCCCACCCCTCCTTTGATCTCCAGGGAGCCCACGTAGTTGGCAGAGTTATCGGGCGCGATCCCAGCAATCTGCAGCGCTACATCACTCTGGCTGCAGGGCGGGAGGAAGGCATTGAGCGCAACATGCCGGTTGTGACGGATCGAGGGCTGGTGGGCCGAATCTCAGAAGTGGGTGATGGTTGGTCCAGGGTCCTCCTCATCATCGACACCAGCAGTCTGGTGAACGCGTTGACGCAAAGTACGCGCGCAAGTGGACTTGTCCAAGGCCAGGCAGATAGTTCTCTGGCGATGCTTCGCATTCCACAGGGCGACATTGTAAGCGTGGGAGACACTGTGTCAACATCTGGGCTGGGAGGGACTTTTCCTCGCCAGATCCCTATAGGGCAGATTGTCGAGGTGAGTCGCAAAGACTACGAACTCTACCAGTCTGCCGTCGTCCAGCCCACAGTCGACTTTGAGCACTTGGAAGCAGTACTTGTCATTACCGACTTTGAGACAGTCGGGGACAAGGCATCCGAAGAGCAAGACCAATGAAGGGACCTGAGTAGACCCGGGTCCCACTCGTTGCAGGTGGACATCGCACTTGGTAATCGGTGACTATCTATCTAATCATTCCTTTGCTGGTTGTCGTGGCCTTACTGCAGGCCACAGTGATACCACATCTGACCGTCCTGGGTGTGTTCCCCGACCTGCCGGTGATCGTGGTGGTATGCTGGGGTTTATTGGCAGGTGCCAGAGAGGGTTTGATCTGGGGCTTTATCGCTGGCGTGGCGGTGGATCTGCTTGCTGGGGCTCCTTTCGGCGCTGCAACCCTAGCCCTATCCCTTGTAGGATTCCTGTCGGGAATGAGTGGACCCATCGCCGTCCGGGCCCGCTTCATCCTGGCCATGCTGGTTGTATTCCTGGCAACGATCGTCTACGACCTTTTGTTCATGCTGATCGTCCAGATTTCGGGCCAGGCAGTGGCTTGGCTGGAGAATCTAGCCCGGATCGCCATTCCGTCAGCGGCGCTGAACGCGATGCTCACCCCGATAATTCTTGGTGCGCTGCACTTGTTGCGCAACCGGTTTGGCCGCGAAGAGATGGAGTGGTAGTGTGACCGGTCCTGGACTGCCGGAAGAATTCAGGTTGAAGGCCTTTCGAGTGCTACTGATCATTGTGTTCTTGGCGCTGGTGGTTCAACTGTGGCGATTGCAAATTGTCCAGGGGGATTATTACCAAGAAGCAGCCGACGTAAATCGGTTTCGCATGGAGAGAACGCTCGCGCCACGGGGTGTGATCTATGATCAGCGGGGGCACCTGCTCGCCCGCAACATGCCCCGCATCACCGTTTCTATTGTACCGGCATACTTGCCCGAAGACGAGCACGAACGCTTAACCTTGCTCCAGGAACTCGCCAGTTTGCTCGACATGCCGTTTACCAGCGGCCCGGCCGAGGATCCATCAGGCCCAGCGCACGAGGCAGATGCAAACCCTGAACCGGGCATTCTAGATATTTTGAATGAAGCCGAGTTAGCACCCTATCGACCAACCCCGCTGAAGGATGGCATTCCCCGGGACATCGCAATGATCCTGGAGGAAGAACACCTGGACTGGCCTGGCGTAGTGATACAGGTAGAACCGGTGCGGGAGTATCTCTACGGTTCCCTCACATCCCACATCCTAGGCTACGTCGGTCCCATTCCTGCAGAGCAGGTCCAGAAATATGAAGACCGGGGCTACGATCCGAACCAGCATCTTGTGGGACTTTCGGGTATTGAGTACACATTCGAGGAGCGATTACAGGGCCGTGATGGTCAGAAGCTGATCGAGGTGGACGTTGCAGGTCGAGAGGTACGCACGGTGGGTGAGCCCCAGACGGCAATCCCAGGCAACAACCTGCGCCTATCGCTAGATCTTGACCTGCAACAGGCCATGGAAGAGATCCTCTCCGAACACCTACGCGCCGCCTACAAGGACCAGGCGGTCGCCATAGCCATGAATCCTCAGACAGGTGAGATCTTGGGCATGGTTTCGCTGCCGAGCTACGACAACAACGAGTTTACGGGTGGCATTTCAGTTCAGGCATTTCGTGAGTTGCAGGAAGATCCCAGCCGACCGCTGGTGAACCACGCCATTTCGGGGCAGTTCCCGCCTGGATCCACGTTCAAAGTCATTGTGGCTTCCGCTGCACTCGAGGAAGAGGTCCTCACCACCAACACCCAGTATTACTGTGGCGGCATCCTCTGGCTGCCAAACCGTTTCTATCCCGAGGACCCCAGTTTGGCACAGCCATTCTACTGTTGGATCCACCACGGCTACCACGGGCGCCACGGTTCACTCAACGTGGTCCAGGCCCTGGGCCGGTCTTGCGACATCTTTTTCTACCAGGCTGGTGGTGGCTATCGCGACCGCCTAGCAGGCTTGGGTGAGGAACGCATCGGGTATTATGCAGAACTCTTTGGTATGGGAACACAAACGGGCATTGATCTGCCAGGAGAGGCACCCGGCCTAATACCCAACACCAAGTGGAAGCGCGTGAACTACAGCGAGTCATGGGTAACAGGCGATACCTACAACATGTCCATTGGACAAGGCTTTGTGCTGGCAACTCCTCTGCAACTCTTGAACGCCGTCGCTGCAATTGCCAACGGAGGCACCCTCTACCGTCCACAATTGGTCCATGAGGTGATCGACAGCGAAGGCAACATCGTCGAAGCGTTCGCTCCAGACGTGATCCGGCGCCTGCCGGTTTCAGGGACGCACCTTAACACTGTGCGGCAGGGAATGCGCGCCGCAGTGGCGGGCCCGGGAGCCACAGCGTGGACCCTCAATGTGCCAGGGATTGCCGTCGCGGGCAAGACCGGTACGTCCGAGTTTTTTATCGACAAGAATGACGATGGCCTGCCCGATCGTGATCGGGAGGGGAATCTACCCACGCATGCTTGGTTCACGGCCTTTGCCCCCTATGAGAACCCGGAGATTGCCCTGGTGGTGTTCGTATTTGGAGGCGGCGAAGGGTCGGCAATGGCCGTCCCGATAGCCAGCGACATCCTGAACCACTACTTTGGCCAGGATACAGGTGAGAGTTCACCATGACCCCCGGAGGCAGCTCGCGTCGTCGCTCGCCACCGGCAATCATCTGGATGATAGTCGGCATTGTGGTCACAGCAACCTTGGCCGCCACGACCTTGGGCCTGGTTGCCTGGCGAGAAGCGCAGCGGGTCGCAGCCCTTGAGGCCCAGGTGGCTGTGCTCGGCAATGAACGGGAGACACTGGCGAGGCAACTGGCTGATCTACAGAGTACGGCGACCGTCCTGAACAGCAGGCTGGTTTCCTTGGAGGAAAACGATCCAGTTCAGCAGCTTGCCGCCCTGGAGGCAAAACTTGAGACAGCCAATGACTCTCAGGAAATCGCCGAACTGCGCTCATCCCTTGCCGAGATACAAGAAGAGATGAGCACCTTTCAATCTACGGCAGACGAGTTGGCGGCCAAGATGGAAAGCCTGACATCGACGGACGCTGTCACGATGGGAGATACTCTGCCCTCCGAAGTTCGACTGACGGTAGCACGCCAACAGCAACAGCACAACCTGAGCTGTGAGTCCTCGGCTGCATCTATGGTCGCCAACTATCATGGAGTGGGGTTGAGCGAAGCCGAAGCACTCGCTTCACTGCCACTGAATGATAATCCATACCTTGGATTCCGGGGGAATGTTGATGGCCCGGTCGGTAGTATCGAGGACTATGGGGTCTATGCGGGCCCAATTGTGACACTTCTCAGGAACCAAGGGCTCCGAGCTTGGCTGATCGATGGCGGTCTGGATGGGATCAGAGCTGCCATCGCCCGTGGTAACCCGGTCATCGCCTGGGTGACCTACAACTGTCAACCGAGCACGCCAGTCGAAACCGTCATCGCTGGCGAAACAGTGACCTTGGTACCCTACCAACACGTCGTCGTCGTAACCGGTTACAGCGCCAACGGCGTCTGGGCCATCGACCCATGGGATGGACTGGAAGATTTCTATCCCCATGCCGATTTCCAGCGTGCTATGGGCTACTTCGGAGACATGGCCATCGAGGTGGCAGCACCCTGAAACGCGACGTTCGCACTGCCATAGAACTTTGAGTATCAAGAGTGGAACTGACATGGAAAGTGTAACGATCAAGGGCACAAGCGACGGACTCGTGATCACCTTGAGTGAAGGACCACTGCATGTGGTGCTGAGCCAAATGAAGACACAGCTTTCCTCAAGGGCATCGTTCTTCCTTGGGGGGCGTGTGGCATTGCGAGTTGGAGACCGCGCTCTCTCGGAAGATCAGCTACAGGAGATCGGTAACGATCTGCAGAGCATGGGAATGAGTCTCTGGGCTGTCGAGGCTGAGCACCCAGCGACGCTAACGGCAGCTCGACAACTGGGCCTAGAAACGCATTTGCGGCCGGGTGAGTCTGTACCCGTCCCCACCCCCGAACAGATTTCTCGAGAGGAGATGGTTGGCATCGTCGTAAGAGGAACGCTCCGGTCGGGCCAGACGATCCACCATGCAGGCCATGTTACCGTGATCGGGGATGTCAATCCAGGCGCCGAGGTGGTGGCTGGTGGGGACATCATCGTCTGGGGGAAACTGCGAGGCATAGCGCACGCAGGTGCAATGGGCGACGACGGAGCCCTGGTTTGCGCCCTGCAACTGGCGCCCAGCCAGATCCGCATCGGTTCACACATCGCTCGCCCGCCGGATCGCGGGCGGCCACCGAAAGTGGCTGAAATCGCCACCATACAGGATGACAGCATCGTGGTAGAACGCTGGGACAAGAGAAAATAGTCCGGCGAGGGAAACTGGCAGACAGGCCCAGGAGTACGGGATTTGAACATTCACTTCAGATCATGCGCGCCGAACCGTGAACGTCACAGGAGTGGAACATGACTGCAAGGGTTATCACTGTCACATCTGGCAAGGGGGGGGTTGGCAAAACGACCACCACGGCAAATCTAGGCGTAGCCCTGGCCATGTTGGGCCAGAGAGTCGTTACACTCGACGCCGACATTGGCCTACGCAATCTGGATGTGGTTATGGGTCTTGAGAACCGCATCGTCTACGACCTCGTCGATGCCGTGGAGGGACACTGCCGCCTGCGCCAAGCACTCATCCGCGACAAGCGTCTGTCGGAACTCTTCCTGTTGCCTGCAGCTCAAACACGTGACAAAACGGCTGTAAGCCCAGCGCAGATGATCGAGCTGTGCGACCAACTTCGACCCGACTTTGATTATATCCTCGTGGACTCACCTGCTGGCATTGAGCAAGGCTATCGCAACGCCGTAGCCCCTGCCGACGAGGTCATCATCGTCACCACTCCAGCGGTCTCGGCGGTTCGTGACGCTGACCGGATCGTGGGCTTGGTGGAAGCGGAGGGAAAAGGCCCCCCGACCCTGATCATCAACCGTTTGGCCCCGGACATGGTCCAGCGCGGACAGATGCTCAGCACAGAGGATATTGTCGAAATTCTGGCAATTGACCTTCTGGGCATCGTTCCCGAGGATAAACAGATCATCATTTCCACCAATAGCGGCGCGCCGGTGGCCCTGGATGGCAAATCGCCGTCCGGTCAGGCCTTTCGCAACATCGCCGGTCGCATTCTCGGTCAAGACATCCCGTTCATGCCATTGAAGGGATCAGCGGGGATGCTGGGTCGTTTAACACGCTTCATCCGTGGCTAGCGAGGGAACGAAACGGAAAGTGTGTGCATTCGCACATCGCACTAGGAGGCATTATGGGTTTTCTCGATCGCCTATTCAGACGCCGTGAGCCAACCAGTCGCGAGATTGCAAAAGAGCGATTACAGCTGGTTCTGGTGCACGATCGCATAAAAATCTCGCCTGGAACACTGGACAAGATGAAAGACGAGCTAATTGAGGTCATCTCTCGGTACGTCGAAATCGAGGCTAGCAGCGTCGAGGTGACCCTTGCCCAGGACAAAACGCACAGCCGTTTGGTTGCCAACATCCCGGTGATTGGGCCACCACGCCATTCAGCATCCAGACAAGCGGCAACCAAATCGGGAGCGGGAGGCGATGGCTAAGCGTTCCTGGCGAAACTTTGATTATTTGCTCCTAGGAGCACTGCTGCTCCTCTCGGTGTATGGCGTGACTATGGTCTACAGTGCGACCATCAACACCCTAGGAGTGGAGGATGCTGCCAGGCGGCAACTCATTTTCGTCGCAAGCGGCGCGGCCCTCTTGTTGCTCACGGCTTCTGTTGACTACAGGCTGCTCGAGATCGCCCAGCATCCATTTGCCACACTGACGCCGATTGTGCTGGGCCTGGCAGCCGTGGGGAGCATTGTAACCTGGCAACTGGGACAGTTGCCAGATGCAGAAACGATCCCATCCCTTCAGGCCTTTGGGCCTGATATCCCTGCCATGGTCGCAGCCGCGGGGCTGGTGGCAGTTGTATTCTTTGCCGACCGGCTGTGGATTGAACAGATCGATCTGATTTTGACACGATTTGTGACTGTGCTGGTCACGGGCGGCATTATAGTGGCAGTCGCCCTCTTTGTCCTTCGCCTGGAACCAGCTCAACTGTCGGCCCTCACACCCTACTTGATCGGTATTGGCATAGCACTGCTTTACCTGCTGGACTGCTCCACCCTGCGCATCACCGACATCCTCCGGAATCCCATCTACGTGCTAATGCTAACCCTACTCGGCACCACCTTTATCGTTGGGCAAGTGGCCGGCGGCGCACAGCGTTGGCTGGGCGCAGGCATGGTGCAGCCATCCGAGCTGTCCAAAATCATGATGATCGTCGTCTTGGCGAAATTCCTGGCTGACCGAGAAGAACGCATGGAGCAGATTAGCACAGTGCTGGCATCATTGGGTGTGGTGGCTGTACCAGCCCTGTTGATCTATCTGCAGCCCGACCTGGGAACGGCACTCACGTTGGCCGCCATCTGGCTGGCCATGATCTGGGCAGCCAGGGTACGCCTGCGACACCTACTGCTCCTTATTGGGACAGGAATCGTAGCTCTGCCGCTGGTCTGGATGAACTTGGAGAACTATATGCGGCAGCGGCTGCTGCTTTTCGTCAATCCCTCTGGTGATCCCGACTCTTACTTCAACGTATACCATGCCCTTGTGAGCATTGGTTCAGGCGGCTGGACGGGCAAGGGGCTGACCCAGGGCACGCAGAGCCAACTTCATTTCCTGCGTGTGCGCCACACCGACTTTATATTTGCCGTTACCGCCGAGGAACTGGGCTTCCTTGGCAGTGTGGCCATGATGGGCCTCCTGGTTTTCATCCTGTGGCGAATCGTCCGCGTCGCTGAGCGCTCGCGGGACACCTTTGGACGGCTCATCGCCACCGGCATCGCCGCCGTGATCCTGTTTCAGAGCGTGATAAACATTGGTATGAACCTGGGCTTGATGCCTGTCACCGGCATTCCGCTTCCTTTCTTCAGCTATGGAGGGAGCTCTTTCCTCACCCTCATGGTGGGCATGGGACTGGTGGAAAGCGTCGCGATGCGCCACAAAAAGCTGGAATTCGACTAGGAAAGAAAGAATCCACGTCATGAGCGCCGCTCCCCGAAGCTGCGTGGCCCTTACCCGGGGTGACGACCGTTATTCCAATATCTCTGAGGCCCTGGGTCATATTGCCCACAACGTCGACTTGTCTGACAAACAGCGTGTCTTGATCAAACCCAACTTTGTCGTCACCCATACTCCCCTGGCTGCCACGCACGTCGACGCTGTGCGGGCAGTGCTTGACTTTGTACGAGCGCGCTACGACGGCCCCATCACCATCGCCGAGGGTCCGGCCATGCAACCCGCTGCCGAGGGATTTCGCAATCTTGGCTACGAGCCGCTCATCCATGAGTACAACGTGACGCTGTCAGATCTGAATCATGATGCCGCGGTGCCGGTAAGGGTGTATGATTGGCGGCTACGTCCCCTGCGGCTGCACCTGGCCCGCAGTGTCGTAGGGAGTGATTTCCGGATCTCGGTAGGTCCTCCCAAGACCCACGACGTTGTGGTTGTCACGCTGAGTCTGAAGAACATGATCATGGGCGCGCTTATCAGCCGATTCACCCACAACCTGCCATCCAAGGACAGCAACGATTCAACCGTAGGCTCTCTGAAAAAGATGCTCTGGCGCATGGTTCCGATGTGGGCACGGCGACTACCCCCCGCCGAGTGGCTGCAGTTCCGGGCGATGAGCTACCTGGAACCTAGCGACAAGATGAAAATGCATCAGAGCTACCCTGTCATCAACCTCAATCTGGCACTGATCGCTCCTCTGGTCGCCCCTCACCTGGCGGTGATTGACGGTTTTGAGGCCATGGAGGGCAACGGTCCCAGCCAAGGTACGCCAGTGTTGTGGCGCCTTGCACTTGCTAGCACCGATGCCCTGGCTGCCGACGTGACTGCCTCGGCACTGATGGGTTTTGACGTCGACGACATTGGCTACCTCTACTATTGCAAGAGATTGGGGCTGGGCAGTGGTGACTTGGCTCAGATCGAGATAGTGGGCAACACCACGTTGGCCGACTGTAGACGGACATTCCAGCCCCACGACGCAATCCACCGCCAGAAGCGTTGGAAGCTTCCCCATGCGGAGGCTTTGCTACGCGAATCAGCAGGGATGCTATGAGTGACCGCTACACCTTCCGTCGAGCCAAGGCCACAGACCTGGACCGCTTGGTAGAATTGCTACTGGCTCTACAGGATCACGTGGAAGCCTCCAACCCCACTTTGTGGCAGATGAAATCCGAGGCCAGAGCCAACCTCAAAGGTCAGCTTGCGGCCCGTTTGAAGGCAAAGGATGCCTGCGCCTTGGTCTCTGAACACGAGGAGGAAGGCGTCGTCGGTGTCATCTTTGGGCGAGTTGTGGCCAACAAGCGCTACAAGCCCGATCGAACGGGCCAAGTGGACCAAGCCTTTGTACGGGTAGAACACAGACGGACAGGAGTCGGTATGCAGCTCGTAGCGGAGCTGTGCCACTTCTTTGCCGAACGAGGTATAGAGGATATCTCGCTCCGCTACGTGGTCGGTAACGACGAAGCCGCCAGTTTTTGGATGTCCCTCGGCTTCTCACCCCGCATCCTCACAGTCGGCGCCCACCGTAAGGAAATCGAGGCACGACTGGCCACATGCCCTGAGCCATAAGGTTGCGCCCTCTCGAATTTGTGGTATACTTGGGCCGACAAAATAACAACCGGAAAGGGTGGCAGGGCTTGGTGCCGCCCGCATCCGGCCGACTGCTGTTGCGATATGCCGTCAATCCTCGGTGTGGATTGTAGGAGGGGGTCTGTGACTGACAAACCGGTACGCGTCCGTATCGCACCGAGCCCGACCGGGTACTTTCACGTCGGCTCAGCGCGGACGGCACTCTACAACTGGCTCTTTGCTCGCCACCATGGTGGCAAGTTCATCGTGCGTATCGAAGACACCGATCGCACTCGCTATGAACCAGATGCCGTGTCCGATCTGGTCACCAGCCTGCGCTGGCTGGGCTTGGACTGGGACGAAGGCCCCGAGGTAGGAGGCGAATATGGGCCCTACGTCCAATCCCAGCGGTTGGACCTATACCATCACTATGCAAGCCGTTTGCTGGAAGAAGACCACGCCTACCAATGCTTTTGCTCCTCGGAACGGCTTGCTGCCCTACGTGAAGAGCAGCGCGAGAAGAAACAGGACATTGGCTATGATCGGCACTGCCGCTACTTGACCACCAAGCAGCGCGCCGAATACGAAGCGCAGGGCATCACACCGGTGCTTCGGCTCAAGGCACCGCTGGAAGGAGCAACCACCTTCCACGATGTGGTCTATGGAACCATTGGCGTGGAGAACCAGAGGCTGGAAGATCTAGTGCTGCTCAAGAGCGACGGGTTTCCCACCTATCATCTGGCCGTCGTAGTCGACGATCACCTGATGGAGATCAGCCACATCATGCGCGGTGACGAGTGGCTGCCTTCGGTGCCCCAGCGCGTGGTGCTATACAATGCACTCGGATGGGAAATCCCGATCTACGCACACCTGCCCTTGATTTTGGCCCCCACCGGCAAAGGCAAGTTGAGCAAGCGTCACGGCGGTGTAGAAATACGGGACTTTCGTCGTGAGGGTTACCTGCCGGAGGCAATGGTCAACTACCTTGCCCGTGTCGGATGGAGTTACGACGACAAGACCGAGATTTTTGGTCGGGAGGAACTGATCCGCTACTTTGACCTGTCCGGCATCAACAATTCGCCAGCGCGCTTTTC
>Ga0180438_10001222_pt1 | contig 45917 bp, 42 predicted proteins | sample SS_ome_12_FD_132455 | JGI IMG/M metagenome (GOLD analysis project Ga0180438, IMG submission 132455) | Hypersaline lake sediment archaeal communities from the Salton Sea, California, USA - SS_3_D_2 metaG | ecosystem: Environmental > Aquatic > Non-marine Saline and Alkaline > Hypersaline >...
AAAGAAAATGGGGACTTACACAAGCGCAGCGAGGTACGAGCGGAGACGTGTCTGTACCCTTTTTCTCCGGTTGTGGCAGGGGATAACCTTCTTGTCGAAGAAGGTGTCCCCGCGTCTACCGTCAGTCGTATTGCCGGGGGAAACCTTTCTAGACAGAACGGTTCTCCCCCATATCCCCCTTCCAAAGACTCTTGCAGCCCAACTCCACGCCCGGGTCGCAGACTCGCCGTGGCGAGGAGAGGATTAAGGTGAGGGTGAACGTAGGGGCGAACCCTTGTGTTCGCCCGGGACAGAAGGGCAGACACGCGGGTCTGCCCCTACCTTTGTGAACCTATCTCCTCATCGGTGTGCGCTCATCCCCCTATCCCCTCAATTGTCTGTCATTCTGAGCGCAGAGAAGAATCTGCTTTTCAACAAATCCCCCTATCTCCTTATCGGTTTGGGTGCATCCCCCTATCTCCTCATCGGTGTGCGCTCATCCCCCTATCCCCTCACGCATTTATGTCTTGACAAAACGGCGTCAGAATGAGTATAATATGACCCGTCGGGGCAATAGGCTCTCCTTTTCGAGGCTGCCGAAAACAGAGCTCTCCCCTTTTTCTAGTGGAACGCGATTTTGTGCTGGTAGATACAGGACGCCAAAAAAAAGGAGGGAGCATCATGCGACGGACATCGACCAAGCTTGTCGCCGTGCTAGTACTAGCAGCACTTTGCGGCTGCCTCAGTCTATCACGTGCCGATAAGGAATTCGTCGGTGAACTCGAGAGTTACGGAATCGAGCCCGACGAACAGGCGATCAAGAACCCTAGGTGTAGCTGGGGCTCTAAACGTACTCCCAGGGTTCGGCAACTTCTACTTGGCAGCGGGTGGCGGTGAGGGAAGCATGTGGGCAATCGGCTTCCTGAACCTGCTTTTCTGGCCTTGGTCAGTAGTGTGGGGGGTGCCCGAGGCCGCCGTAGACGCCGGGATAATTAACACCCAAGAGACAATCTACTACTACCGCTACAACGAACAAGGCAAGCGCGTACTCGAACAGAAGCGAGAAGAGGCGCAACCGGTACAGTGACCTTCTGCTTATCTCAAAGCTTGCGACGTTCTTAGAGAAAATGGGCGGTGAGAATAGGTGACTAATAGGTGACAAGCACCTATTTCTATCGTGTTGCGGTTGGGACGCCAGAGGAGGAGTTACTATGTCTCGGAGAACATTACGTGAACTGTGCGTGCCGGCGCTGATGATAGCTGCTTTGATTCTCGTGTCTGGCTGCGCCACGATAGTCTCGGGCACGACCCAGAACGTCAGAATCAACAGTTCACCCGGCGATGCAAAAGTCTCGGTGAACGACAGTGAACTCGGGCGGACGCCACTGACGGTTGAGCTTCGCCGCAAAGACATCCACAGGGTCAGAATTGAGCATGAGGGTTTTCGGCCGTACGAGTATGTATTGGATAGGGCAATGAACCCATGGCTGTGGGTGGATATCCTCGTTTTTAATGGCGTCTTGCCGATGGCTGTCGATTACATGAGCGGGGCTATGTGGAAACTGGAGCCCGGTGAGATCAATCCAGTCCTGGAGGAGGTAGGCCCAGAGGCCGACACCTTTCACCAGACTGGCCCCATCGGGCACGGAGTGATTAGCCCAGAACCGCGGACTGATGCGGGATTGATCTATTTCTACAGGAACAAGGTAACGCTGCTCGGTGCGCTCGGGACCGTTGACATTCTCGACGGTGATAGAGGTATTGGTGACTTGAGAAACGGCACCTATTTGTACCATTGGGCCGAGCCTGGGAGGCACGTATTTGTTACCGAAAACCGAGTTTTTAGAATCTCAAGTAAGATCGGAGACCATGTGGCGGAAATCGAGCCTGGAAAGACGTACTATCTGAGGGCAACGGCTGACAGACCCCTGATACCCATGCCAGAGCATCAGGCGAAAGAGCATCTTCCGAGACTTCGGTTTGTGGGGACAGAATAGCAAAGCTCTATGGCGCGGGGCAGCGTCACACAGCGCCTGTCACGCTCTTTCGGAAACGGTAAATAGGGCAGATAGTCACCGGAGGTTCCTCAGGCAGTTGCGTGCGGGAAGCACGCGGAGGAGACTGCGGCGGAAAAGACAACACGGCGTCAGAATGTGTATAATGTGACCCGTCGGGGTAATAGGCTCTCCTTTTCGAGGCTGCCGAAAACTCGCGCCTTTCCCCTTTTTGTGCGCGGGTGACGATCAAGCGCAAATAGGTGCCTCTCACCGTTTTCCGTTATTGGGTCGGTAGAAATGAGACCTACGAAGTGAAGAAAGAATTTAAAGGAAAGCTGTGTGCTTACTGCAACGTGCGTCGGGCCACTACCGACGACCACGTGATAGGCAAGAAGTTTTTTCCTCAACCACTGCGCGGCAACTTGCCGAAAGTCCCTGCCTGTAAGGAGTGTAACAACAAGAAGGGCGATCTGGAACGATACGCAATGGCGGTGTTTCCCTTTGGCTCCTCGCACCCCGCGGGTGAAGAAATGCTCAGGACAAAAGTAGAAGCTAGACTCAAGAAGGACCAGCGTTTGCACCGTCAACTCCGACAAGGACAGAGGGACGTGCCCGTGGTGAACCCGAATGGAACGACAGAAACGAGGTTTGCCATTCCGCTCGACGACGAGAAGGCACTTACCCTCTTCGCTATGATCATCAAGGGTTTGCTTTGGCACCACTGCCAATCTCCGTTGCCCTCGGCGTACGTGGTCCGGTTGTTCTCGTTTACCGATGTCGGCATCGGTTTATTCAGGCAGCACATTCTAAGTCTGAGCCAAGAGCAGTTTCAAATGATTGTACTGGCTGAAGGTGCTTTTCAGTACGAGTTTACGCGCAACACGCAAGACCCGTTCTTCAGTGTCTGGGTTTTGAACATATACGGTTTGCTGAGCATGTGTGATATCACGGCCGACGGTCAGTTGCTTCGTTGCCATGTGGCAGCGCTTACGGGTCCGGCTGAAGAAATAAATCCGCTGGCGGATGCCATCGAGAAAAAAGCGCTCTAACAAAATGGCGGCGTTAGGGGTGAGAAGAATCATCTGTATTTCGACGATAATCTTGACGTGTTGCAGCGGTATGTTGCGGATGAGTCGGAGGAAACAGGTGACGCAAATATGACGGAAATAGGTGACAGTCACCTATTTCTGGAGTGAAACTCGTAGTCCGTCCTGGAATTCCGCGTAAGGGGTGACTGCAGGGAAAACGGTGACAGGCACCTATTTTCACATCGACTCACTCATGTTTCTGTAAATGTTGGCTCAGAAACAGTTCTGCAAACCGGTAGCCCAGTTTTTTCATGCCTTCATAGTTGTAGTGGCCGTTTTCCATTTTTTTGTAGAAGTCCGGCGAGACAGGGTCGAGGCTTTGACGAATGAGGGTTACGTTCGGTACCTCTCGCGCAGTCCGTCTCATTCCTTCGACGACCTCTCCGTAGCCGACCTGAAAAAGCAAAAAAGGCAGGGTTTCGCGTCCCACGTCATGGCGGATGCGTTCGATGAGAGCTCGAAGGTTGGTTCCATACTCCGTTGCGGCTGTCTTGTCCCCGGCGTCAGTTTCACCCTGGACCCACAGCATGGCGCAGATCTCGTACTCGTCCTCCCCATATCCTGAGAGCACTTGTTTGACGTAGGTTGTCAGCGCACTGTAGAGCTTCGGCTCACTCTCCTCGCCCATGACGGCGGCCCTATCCGCCCGCCAATCGGGGTTCCAACACCCGTGGAGCGACGTTCCTCCTTCGGTGCGCTTGATGAGCAGTATCTTCTCTTCCGGCCAGGCTTCGGACAACGCGATCCCGAAAAACAATTCCGGGCCGAAGATAAGGTCTCGCTTGTATATCTTCGCGATATCGCGCGAGGGTTTGACCACATCCAGCGCACACACGGGCTCGTAGTTGAACGCGAGTTGAACACTGCCCTGCGCCTTCTCAAGGCGCTCCCTATCCTGGGGCATCAGCTTGTTGCCGTCTGCCCGTCCCTCCATGTTCGACTGGCCCGCAAGGAGAAACACTTTGATCTTCTTCCCGGGTTCCGGCTTCTGCAACTCATCCGTCCACCCGGTGTGCGCCAAGGCCAGGACGAAACTCAGCACCAGGAGACCACTTATCACTCGCATCGCTCGTTCCATAAACCTATCCCTAGATTTTACATATAGACCCGCCTGCGAGCTCCGCAGGCAGCTTTCCAGTACGCTTTCCGTGATTGTAAGTCCGCTTTGCCGATGCTGTCAACACTAGTAGATAGGCTTAAGACTCGCGACAGTTTGACACGTCGTACGATACCGAAGTATGATGCACGCGAGCACGGCGACGCCCGGACTCTCGCGGAGGTACCGAGCGACCCTACTGCGTTGATCCCTTATAGGGCATGATCAGCACACAAAAACCACCGGGGGAATCAGGTCAGGCTCCCACAAGGGTGCGACCGCACGGGAGAACAAAATGAAAGCGATTGTATACACAAAATACGGGCCACCGGATGTTCTTCAGCTAAAAGAGGTAGAAATACCTACTCCCAAGGACGATGAAGTCTTGATAAGAGTTCATGCGACGTCCGTAGTCTATTCTGACTTGGCTTTCGTGAGAGGTAAGCCGTTCCTGGTCCGCCTGATGGGCTCCGGGCTTCTAAAACCAAGACACAAGATACTCGGAGTTGACGTAGCGGGGCGGGTTGAAGCGGTTGGCAGAAACGCGGAGCAGTTTCACCCGGGTGACGAGGTATTCGGGGACCTATCCGGGTATCGCCGGGGCGGTTATGCCCAGTATGTATGTGCTCCAGAGAAGGCATTGGGGCTGAAACCGGCCAATTGTTCATTCGAGGAAGCTGCGGCCGTACCCGAATCGGCACTGGTCGCCCTGCAGGGTCTTCGCGACAAAGGACAGATTCAGCCAGGGCAGAAGGTTTTGGTCAATGGTGCGTCCGGTGGTATCGGCACGTTTGCAGTGCAGATTGCAAAATCGTTCGGGGCCGAAGTCACTGGCGTGTGCAGCACGAGAAATCTGGACATGGTGCGCTCGATTGGCGCAGACCACGTCATCGACTACACTCAGGAAGATTTCACCAAAACTGGGAAGCGTTATGACCTGATTCTTGCTACTGCGGGATACCGTTCACTTTTTGATTACAAGCGCGCGTTAAGTCCCAACGGGATTTACGTCGTGACCGGAGGTTCCATGGCTCAGATTTTCCAGCCTATGCTCCTGGGACCCTGGATTTCAATGACCGGGAGTAAGAAACTGGTTAACCTGATTGTGAAACCAAACCAGGAGGATTTGGCCTTTATGAAAGAGCTTATTGAAGCCGGCAAAGTAAAACCTGTCATAGATAGATGTTACCCGTTAAGTGAGGTCGCTGAAGCTCTCCGGTACTATGGAGAAGGACACGCGCGAGGAAAAGTCGTCATCACCGTAGAGTAGGTAATAGAGTAGGTAACTAGAGTAGGTAACAGTCACCTATTTCACACCTGTTTCATGTGAGGAAGAATGCGTGTTACACGGAAACCGTGTAACGCGTAGTCAGGCGTATACTCCCCAAGGAGGGCAAACATGGGTCGAAAGTTCGAGAACGAGGATTTAGAAGGGTCGACGTTTCGTTGTGTGAACCTGCACCAGGCAACCTTCGAGGATGTGAATTTGGGCGGTGCAAAGATTTCCAATGCGAACCTTGCTGGCGTGTCAATAGACAACGCGAACCTCCTGGGAATGACGATCTTCGGGATTCGGATCGATCATCTGATTGATGCGGAACTCGATCGACGCGACCCGGAGCGTGCAAAACTCCGCATGAAGGACGTTCACAGTCCTGAAGAGGTACGACGAGTTATTGACCAGTTAGATGAAGTTCGCGGCAACTTTCGCGCTACCCTTAGCTCTGTGCCTCAGGATCAGCTCTGCAAACGACCAGCAGAGGGAAAGTGGTCGGCCATCGAACATTTGCGACATCTTGTCTTCGCAGAAGACCTATACATCAACCGATGGATCTTGCGCAACGATGAACCATTCTCGCAGTTAGGTCTGCTCCCGGACTTCCTGGTACGCGACGTGGCTTACTCAAGCGTTGGAAGCGAACCGTGCAGCGACCCGGAGACCATACTTGCTGAATCGGACAGGATTCATTCTCGGACCAAAGCCTTTGTCAAGGATGCGACCTCCGACATGCTTCGGCGAGATACGAGCGACGACGACTTCGGGCAGGGCACGGTTGGCGGTATTCTACAAGGAATGGCTCATCACGACTTGCACCATATACGACAAGCGGCGGCGGCCATCGCTTCCGCTAGTCAGCAGGCACTGAGCGGTGGCGCAGACTGAATCAAGGAGCTGTCTCCTAACAAGCGCATCCAGCAGACCGCTGGCCGCTGATGCGCGTAACGTTACACGGAAACCATGTAACACGTAGTTCGGCTAAGGACAACCGGGATGAAGAATCGAATCCTACATCGATTGCTCGATTGGTTCTGATCACCATGGCTCAGCATTCAATAATCCTTCGAGCCGCCAAACCCACCTTCGACGAAGGCCTGGTGTTTGCTCGCTACCTCGACGAAGCAGCCGAGGGCTTTTTCCGTTTCATGCTCGGTCGCCGATTCGCGGACATTATCGCCACGGCATACATCGAGCCCAACAACGACTTCTCCCACCAAAACGTAACCTTTGCCGAATGTGACGAACTCATCGTTGGCATGGCCTCAGGTTACACTGCAGAGCAGCATCGCCGTTCTTCGGGCCAGCCGCTGAAGCTGGCTGAGGGATACCGTGCCTTGCGAATGGTGCGCGTAGCAATATGTTGTGCACCATTCCGGCGGTTTCTCGACACTCTCGCCGATGGCGATTTCTACCTTCAGGCTATCGCTGTCGACAAGGAACTTCGGGGTGAAGGCGTCGGCTCCACCTTGATCGACTGTATTGAAGACCGGGCTCGTGGCATCGGGTCAACCCGGCTCGCCCTCGACGTCTCGGCCAAGAATAAGGGTGCTCGCAAACTTTACGAACGTCGCGGAATGACCGTCGAGTCGGGGTGGCCAAGACTCTTGTTCATCCCGCGATTATTCGTTCGAATGACGAAGTTACTATGAACGCTCGACGGATACTGAGCCGAACCAGTCGCTCCAGGGGACACGCTGACGCGCGCCCCTGAGCTCAACCTTAGGCCGACTACTGAGAAACGGGTGCCGTCGGCTGACCCGGACTCCAGATGGTGGCGCCGATGTAGCGTTCCTTTGAGGAGGCATCGTTGAAATAGTACATGGTCACGATTTTGCCGTCCGGTCGTTCCACGGTTCTCGGGTAGCCGAGGTCCCAACCGTGACCGTCATGGCGGAGGATGATTTCCTCACCCCAGGTTTGACCTTCGTCCTCGGAGATCATTGCGCGTATGCCGTAGGGAGGCAACCGCCAACCGTACGTCAACGCGATACGGCCGTCCTTGAGCTTAATCATGCTTGCGGGGTTGCCGGCGTTGTTGATCCACGGCTTGTCCAACATGTACCAAGTGCGGCCCTCGTCGGGCGACAGAAACGTCTCGAGCCACCACTGGCGTCTCCCGTCGAAGACACCCCCACGCCTGATCATGGTCAGGAACGCGCCGCTGTCCAGACGCACCGTTGACGGCATGATGGCGTAACCGTACCCTTCGGGCGGCTGCTCGCCGATCCATCCAACGAGTTTCCATGTTTTGCCACCGTCCTGCGTCCGCGCACAGTACGGCCACCCTTCGTTCCCGCCGTCTTTGGGCGAGGTGAGGAACACGAACATGTCGTGTTTGCCGTTCACGATGTAGTCTGTCCGGGCGAGAACACCAGGCCTGCCGAAGGCGGGGAACGTGTAAGGTCCGTTCCACGTTTTGCACCGGTCGGCGCTCCAGGTAAATTGCGGCCTGCCGGTGCGGAACCGGAGGGCGAAACCCGGCTGCGTGAAATCTATCCCGCCGGGACACTCGACGGGGTCACGCTCGTTGCCGTCCTTATCCAGAAACGTCGGGACTTCGATGGTCCATGACTCGCCGCCGTCGAGACTGCGCGCCTGCCGAATCGTGCTCGGCTCTTTGATCGGATGGCCTCCCTGCTTCTCGTCGTCATGGTACCCCAGCTTGAACGCGACAACGATCTCGTTACCCCAGGACCATGCTCCGTTGTTGGCGGGCCATCCTGCGAACCGGCCCGTCTCTTTGAAGACCACCACGTTCTTGATTGGGCCCGGCTCGTCCTGCGCGTTCGCCGGCAGGTTCGGCAGAGCCGCTAGAAGGATTACGATCGTCAAGGCTAAAGTTGTCAGTCTCATGCGTTTCATAGTTATTTTCCCTCCTCACCCGAGATTTCCCCTACGAACCTGCCCGCGACCGTCACGGACTGGTTTCCATTGATTCTACTGCGGTGGACTAACGGTGTCAAGGCAAGGCGGGCGGAGGTCGGCATTATCTTGAGGTACGTAGGGGCGAATACTCTCCACCGATTGACAGGTCGTACAATTCCGAAGTATGATGCGGTGCAGCGTGGTTCAATTCTAATTGGAGTTTTCCTGAGGTGTAAGCCATGATGATCAAACGTTTTCTACTCACCACCGTGATTGCGATTTTGTTGACGGCACTCCATTCAACCGTGTCTGCGCAAGCCGTGCTGGAGACGGAGGAGCTTCGGTTGATCGTGGACACGCAGGGGAAAGTCAGTAACCTTTTTGACCGAGTTCACGGCGTGGAATGCGTCGCTGGTGATCAGGAAAGCTCGCTGTTGCGCGTCCGGAGCAGAGGGCGCTTCGAAATTCCGTCTGAGATGCACTGGGACGGTCAGCAAGGCACGATGCATCTCGTTTACAGCGTCGTCGGTGTGGAAGCGCTTGTGAAGGCAACTGTCAAGCCCACGCATCTGGTTTTGGAACTGGTGTCCGCCGATCCGCTGGATAAGGTCGACGCGGTTCAATGGGGACCGCTGCCGACCAGCATCACCGAGACGGTTGGCGAGATCGTCGGCGTCGTGCGAAACGAAAAGTATGCCATCGGTCTGCAGGGACTGAACGTGAAAACGCTGGGCGGGTTTTTCCCCAACGACGAAGGGTTGGACACGTCGCGCAGCCAGACCACCAAGGCCGCCGATTGGGGCAGTACGCTTCAGGCTTATTCATTAGACCGCTCACGACCGCGGAAGATCTCCGTGTGGAACGGCAGTTTCCCGAACATGCCGGTACCGCCGATCGAAGGCGAAACGGTGCTGGGGTCAAAGATCGCACTGTTCGGGTGTGCCGCGACTGACGCCTTGAAACGCGTCGGTCAAATCGAGGTGGTTGAAGGTCTGCCGCATCCGGAATTCGACGGCGTATGGGCCAAGGAATCTGCCGAACCCGGACGTTCCTACCTGATCACAGCATTTTCCGAAAAGACCGTGGACGAATGGCTTGAGTACACGAAGCGGGCTAATCTGGCATGTCTGTACCACAGCGGGCCGTTCGAGAGTTGGGGACATTACGAACTCAGCCCGCGCTTTTTCCCGAACGGTATTGACGGGATGAAAGAGTGCGTTAAGAAAGCCGAAAAACTGGGCATACGCATCGGCGTGCACACGCTGACCAACTTCATCAACACGAACGACCCCTATGTGACCCCGGTACCCGATCCGCGTCTGGCAAAGACGGGAACCGGCCGATTGGTTGAAGACGTTGACGAGAACGCCGACGAGATCCCGGTCGCCTCGCCCGAATATTTCAACAATACGGCGGCAAATTGGCTGCGGACTGCCATGGTCGGTCAGGAACTGATCCGGTACGGCGCGGTGTCCGGGAAAGAGCCGTGGAAACTCATGGACTGCCAACGAGGCGCTTTCGGCACCCGGTCGGCCCCCCATAAGAAAGGCGAAGAAGTCGCCAAACTACTGGACCACCCTTACAAAGTGTTCTTTCCGAACTACGATATGCAGCACGAGATCGCCATACGTCTGGCCGAGCTGTTCAACGAGACAGGCATCACTCACTTCGACTTTGACGGGCACGAGGGATGCTGGGCAAGCGGGCAGGGAGACTTCGCCGTCGAGATGTTCGCAAAGGTCTTCTACGATCACCTCGAGAGACCCGTTTTCAACGGATCGAGCAACTCCAAACCGTACTACTGGCACATTAACACCGCTGTGAACTGGGGCGAGCCGTGGGGTGCAGGCTTCCGCGAGGGCATGCCTGACTACCGGTTCAACAACCAGCCGCTGCTGGAACGCAACTACATGCCCAACATGCTGGGCTGGTTCCAGATGCGGCCCGAGACCACCCTGGCCGATATGGAATGGATGCTCGCACGGTGCGCCGGTTACAACGCGGGTTTCGCGCTCGCCACCGATATGAGAGCGGTCCGGAACAACTCGCAGACCGGCGCTATTCTCGACGCCATTCGCGTCTGGGAAGAGGCGCGTGATTCCGGCGCTTTTACGGACGAGCAACGCGAACGCTTAAGAGATCCAAGCCGGGAATTCCACCTGGAATACGACGGCGAATGGCGCTTGTATCCTTTCAACCTATCCGAACCGCTGGTGTACGAGGAGTATGTGCGCCAGCCCGGCGAACCCACTGCGGCCAGGTGGGAATACCAGCACCCCGATGAGAAACAGCCGCTTCAATTCTACCTTGAAGTCATAGGCGAACACGGATCATTCCGAAACCCCACCCTCGAGTTTGATAGCTTCATGCGCGTCGCCATCCAGGCAGAAATTGCCGCTGGGCAGAGGCTGGTTTGCGATGGCACTCAAACGCTGCGCATCTATGATGGCAAAGGTATTCAACTGAAGGCGATCAGCTTGCCGAGGCCTGTACCGTGCATATCGAACGGGCCGCATCACCTTGAACTATCCGGCGAGTTCGTGGGCGATCCAGCCCCCAAACTCATCTTACGTATCAAGACGCAAGGCAAACCCGAAATGCTCGCCGCTGCCGAATAAGTCAAAATACGCCCGGAGTCTGATGCATGCGGCAAGCGTGCCTTACAGATCAGTGCCCAATTACACTTTGGCTCTCCCGATCAAGTCCTGCACACAGGTCGATTCGCGGACGATAAAAAGAGTTGCGGCGAGTCCCACCTGTCCACATATCGCGCGGGCTTCTCTCGTAAAAAAGTGCCATCGAAAGCGAACAGCGGGATGAAGTACAGGCACGGGTTCATCGAGAAGGTGAATCAAGTACAATCAGGGAGCACTCTAAGTTGTTCGAAAGCAGCCTATTGCCAGCATCTTACGTGGTGGGCCCAGCAGGACTCGAACCTGCGACCTACTGATTATGAGTCAGCCGCTCTAACCAGCTGAGCTATGGGCCCACCATTGCCAGAGATACTTACTCTTTCACACTCCAATCCAGGAACGCTTCCAACTTCCTGCGTCTGACCGGATGGCGCATTTTGCGCAGCGCTTTCGCTTCGATCTGACGCACACGCTCGCGCGTCACGTTAAAAACGCTGCCGACCTCCTCGAGCGTACGAGGATAACCGTCGCCGAGACCGAATCTGAGCCGTAGCACCTTCTCTTCGCGGTCGGTTAACGTTTTCAGCACCTGTTCAAGCTGGTCGCGAAACACGCTGAACGCCGCGACGTTTGTCGGGGATTCGGCGTCCTGATCTTCGATGAAATCACCGAAGCTGCTGTCACCGTCGTCGCCTATCGGCGTCTCGAGACTAATCGCCTCCTGGGCTATCTTGAGTATGCTGCGCACTTTGTCCGGACTCATTGTCATCGCCTCGCCGACCTCATCCGGCGTAGGTTCGTGTCCGTACTCCTGCACGAGCCTGCGCGACACGCGTATCACCTTGTTTATCGTCTCAATCATGTGAACCGGTATACGGATCGTGCGCGCCTGGTCGGCTATCGCCCTCGTGATCGCCTGTCTGATCCACCACGTCGCGTACGTGCTGAACTTGTACCCTTTGCTGTACTCGAACTTATCGACCGCTTTCATCAAACCTATGTTGCCTTCCTGGATCAAGTCGAGAAAGGACATACCGCGATTCGTGTACTTCTTCCCGATGCTGACGACCAGGCGCAGGTTTGCCTCCACCAACTCCATTTTCGCCTGGTACACCTGCACCTCTTTCCGGCGGATCCTCTCGATGAGCTCATGTATGCCTTTCACGTCGGTCCTCGAGTCCGCCTCGATAATCTTGATCTTGTTCAGGCACGCCTGTATCTTCTTTTCGCTCTCGACCAGGAGCCTCTTGTCAACCCCCAGCCGCGCCGCAACGGACGGTCTGCGTCGGACAGCCTTTATCTTATCGGCGATCTTCTTCCTATTCATGCCGACCTCGCGTTCCGTCCGGTCAATCTCGGCGTTGAGGCTGGCCGTACGTCGCTTGAGCGCCTTGATCTTGAAGGCGATCTTGTTGATCTCCTTCATTTTCAGCGAGAGCTGTCCTATCACAGCTCTCTGTTCCGCTTCGAGTTCTGCTATTGCCTCTTTCGCCCGTTCCACGGTCTTCTGCGCCGCATTGGCGCGGCCTATTTTTTTCTGGTTCTGGCGGATCTCGACCTCTATCTGATCCAGTCGCCTCACGATTCTGCCGAGCTTACGCCCCATCTTTCTTCGTTTTTCTTCGTCCTCTTCCTCAGCGATGGATGCGATACTGAGTTTGCCTTTCTGGATCCGCTTCACGAGCGAGCGCACCTCTTTTACAGTGTAACCTGCACCAAGTATAAGGTCGCGCAACTCATTCTCCGCCGCCTCGATCCGCTTGGCGATCTCCACTTCTTCGGCTCTCTTGAGCAGCGGCACACGGCCCATCTCGCGCAGGTACATACGGACCGGATCGTCGGATCTCGCCGCCTTGCCGCGGCGATACCGCTGCTGAGCGCGCGGCACCAGCGCTTTCGACCGCCGTGCAATAGCGCTCTCCGCGCCTTTGTCCTCTTCGACGATGCTTATCTCACTGTTTCCCAGAGCGATAAGTATCTCGTCGAGTTGATCCGTGGAGAACATTTCGTCGGGCAGAATTTCGTTCACCTCTTCGTACGTTAGCCTCCCGGTCTTCTTCCCTTTGGCAACCAACTGTTTCACGTACTTCTCGCGCGATGCATCCTTCCTCGCAGCCTCGACGGACCCTGCCCTTGTGCCTTGCAGCGCTTTCTTGCGATCCCGCGGCTGCCCGGCGCTCTTGCTTGAACCCGTTTTCGGCCCACGTTTTGAAGTACCTTGCTTTGACCTTCTCCTACCCACAGCCTTGACTCGCTTTTTTAGCTTTGACACTCGCGCACTTTGCGCGCCAGCTTTTTGGGGTTCCTGGCCGGTTTTCTTCTCAGCCTTGGCCGACTTCTTTCCAGGTGCCGGCTTCAGCTTTACAGTCCTCTTGCTTTTCGCGCCCTTTGGCTTAGACTTCTGCGCGGTTTCCTTTGCGCTACCGGCCGACTTCCTCTTGCGCGCCGGCTTCAGCTTTGCGGTCCTCTTGCTTTTCGCGCTCTTTCGCTTGGACTTCTGCGCGGTCTTCTTTGCGCCACTGGCCGACTTCTTCTTGCGCGCCGGCTTCAGTCTTGACGCCCGCTTTCCGCTGGCGCCAGTTTTCTTGGGCTTCCGCGCGACTTTTTTCGCACTCCCGGTCGACTTCTTCTTACGTGCCGGCTTAGGTTTAGAAGACCGCTTGCTTTTCGCGCCCTTTCGCTTCGACTTCTGTGCAGCCTTCTTCCTGCCTTTGGTCGACTTATCCTTGGATGCTGCCATTTGTCTTCCTTTTCGCCTCCGACGCCGACGACACTCCGTCTTACAGCTCGCTCATCATCCCCCGGTAAACACTCACACACCTTCTAACCAGCGTGGTATCACCCACTAGCTCACCAGTTCCTCCTTCTGTTTCAGAAGGCTCATAAGAGCATCGGTATCGCCAAGACGCTCAGCATCTTGGATCTGCTTCTGCAACTGCTCTGCTTTTCTCTGTCTGGCCGACCGCGACACAGACCGTATCCAGTCGGTCACGGCTTTCTCGCCGCTCTCCATGCTCGTCTGCCTCATGAGCACGCCCGCAAGGATCTCCCTTACTTCGGGATCCGTCGTGCATTCCATAAGGTACTGTCCCACATCCGCCGCGTCCTTGGGAACCCGGAAAACCAGCTCGATAAACTGCCTGAACGTCTCCGGTGCCATGTCTTTGGTACTCACGCTCCGGCGCGCTTCCTCACGCAGGTCAGTCCGCTCGATCAGGACTTTCAACAGGTCCGCTTCGACCTCGCTCAACTTCGGCTCCGGCCGATCCGTCTCGTACTTTCTCCTTCTCGTGCTCTTGGCAAACTCGGCCCGCATAGCCTTCTCGCTGACATCGAGCTTTTCCGCGAACAGCCTCAAGTACTCGCTGCGTTTCAGTTCGTTCTTTACCTTCCCGATGAGTTCAAATCCTCTGCGCGCGACGGCGGCCCTGCCCTCGACGTCTCCTTTGTCCGTGTGGTACGCCGAGATGAGGAAGTCGATAAAATCGAGCTGTTGCTCGACTGTATCACGAAACTTCTCCGCACCGCTCGTCCTGATGAAGTCATCCGGGTCCTTACCTACAGGGAGCCGAACAAGTCTCGGTACGAGATCGCACGATAATAGCACCTCGACTCCGCGCAGCGCGGCGTCAATCCCGGCACCGTCCGTGTCATAAACAAGCGCGACGCGCGACGCGTATCGTCTGACCAGCCTTGCCTGCTCCTCCGTCAGCGCGGTCCCAAGCGACGCCACGGCATTCTCAACACCGGCCCCGGCCGCCATGATGAGGTCGAAGTATCCCTCAACCACATAGGCAGCTCCCGTCCGTCGTAACGCCTCCTTCGCCTGGTAAAGACCGTAAAGACTGCCTCCTTTATGGTATAACGGATTCTCGGGCGAATTGATGTACTTGACATCTGAATCTGCGAGCGTTCTTCCGCCGAACCCTATCACCTTGCCCGACCCGTCAAGGATCGGAAACATTACCCTGTCGCGAAACAGATCATAATGGCCGCCACCCTCTCTCGCTTTGATCAAACCCGCCTGGATCAGTATCTCCGCGCTGAATCCTGCCCCCTTCGCCGCGTCATACAAATCGGTCCATGTGTCAGCTGCATAACCAATCCCAAACCGTTCCCACAGATCTTGCGCCACCGATCTGTCCGAAAGATATCGACGCGCACGATCGGATCTCGAAAGGCTCGAACGAAAGTAACCTGCTGCGAAACGGTTCACCTCGGCAATTCGCTCGCGGACAGCCCTTTTTCCGCCCGGCTCACCACGGTCCGAGGGCAATGCCACCCCGGCACGATCTGCAAGGAGCCGAACAGCCTCCGGGAAGTTCAAACCCTCATGCAGCATCAGGAAGTTGAATATGTCGCCTCCTTTCTTACATCCGAAACAGTGAAATATTTGTCTGGAACGGTTGACGTTGAAAGAGGGTTTCTTCTCGTTGTGAAACGGACATAGCCCGCGGTAGTTGTCCCCCGAGCGCTTGAGTTTAAGGTACTCGGAAACCAGTTCAACAATATCAATTCTTTCGCGGATTTCCGCCAGGGTGTCGCTGTTCATGTCGCACCAAAGGACAATCCGTTGCAGAATATACCACTACTGTTCGAGAAAAATGACAAATTCAACATGAAAGAGAGCGCTACCCGCCCGATGCGCGTGAATTCTAACTATCCTGGTACCAATAAGTTGAGTAAACAAGGTTGCGCGGAATCACCCGGCCGACGTCTACTGTTGGCACACCTACCCATTTGAATTATACCATCAACAACGCCACCTGTCAAATCAAATGTCATACCCCACCCCGGCAGACCTCTGTCTTGTCAGAATCCCACCTCAAATCGACCCGACTCGTAGAGGGTCTCGGGCTAACCCTCTTGCACTTGAGTATAGCAATGTATAATGAGATAATACACTCTGCAAGTGAGCAGAAAGGAGGCAACTCTTACTGTGAAGGTCTTCGGACTCACCGGCGGAATAGCCTGCGGGAAAGGCACTGTGGCAAGCATGTTTGCGGAACTCGGCGCAGCAGTGATCGACGCCGACGACGTGGCGCACGAGTTGATCGCGCCGGGCAAACCTGCGTGGCGCCAGGCGGTCGAGTCTTTCGGTGACTCCATACTCAAACCAGATGGAACAATAGACAGAAAGGAGCTCGCTGAGATCGTCTTCTCGGATGCAGCAGCTCGAAAGCGGCTGAACGCGATCACCCACCCAAGGATAACTGAAGAGATCCACACCCGTCTCGCCGACCTCGCCCGGTCGGGCTCCGAGATAGCTATCGTCCAGGCCGCTCTCATCGGCGAGACGACGGCCGGTGACGGGTTCGACGGAATCATTGTGGTGTATGCAGACCCCATCATACAGATCGCCCGGCTGACCGGCAGAGATCACCTTACCGAACAAGAGGCCCGAAAAAGGATCGAAACCCAAATGCCCACAGACACGAAAAGAGAGCTGGCGGACTACGTCATAGACAACTCCGGCAGCGTCGAAAAGACCAGAGAACAGGTCGAAACCCTATGGGAAGAACTGACCCCGACACCTTCGTAGATCCGCTCAATGCTCGCACCGGCACGCTATCGTGATTCGGAAGTCTCAGTAAACATCAGCCTGTGAAGCGTGTCCAAATGGCGCTCTATAGCGCTGCCGTTGGTGAGATTCCAGAGTGACGTTTCGAGTCGGCGCATCCCGAGTATAGCATTGATCCAACCACAGGTCCAGCCGCTCTCGATGGACCACGCGCCCCAGCCCAGATCGGCGCTGCTGGCCCAGTATTCCCAACGTCGGAAATCGAACGCACGGAACCACCCTCCGTCGAGTTCCGGGTGGGCCTCCGACCGGACCTGAATTCGGCAGAGGAACCCGGCCAGTTTGTCTTCCGCCTCCGCGTAAAAGGTTTCGCCGGTGGCAGCCTCGGCCTCGTGAAGACCGAGGAAGGCGAAGTTGGTCGTGTAGAGCAGATCGCAGAGCGGATCACCGCTCTCCTGGATTAGAGGCGCCTCGGCGGTGCCGTATGCCTCATTCGAAGCGGGCGGCGCGTATGAACCCTTGCCGGTTGTGCCGAGCTCTTCCCGAATGGCGCCGCAGTCGTCCTGGAGCGCGAGAAGGTCTTTAGCAATGCGGCGTAGCCATTGTCGGTGTTCGGGCGTATCTTCAACGCGCACAAGCCATGCCAGCGGGAGGAGCATACGGGCGCGTTCTTGCTGGAGGCCGTTGGTCCAGCGCCAGTCATCAGGATATACATCCATGGTCATGCGAATGGCGGTCTTGGTACGCTCCAGGAACGGTACATAACCTGTCTGATCGTAGGCCCAGAGGAAGCAGGCCCACAGGTAGGCCTCATAGTGCGGTGCGTAATGCGTTCTCGGCTGCTCGAAGTAGTAGCGCCAGCCGCGCGCGTGCAGCGGTTTTTCGTCGATGCGGCCGCCTCGGAAGCCCAGCGGCCCAGTGGTACGCAAATTGGCCAGCATGCACCGCAGGATCTTCTCGTCCCATCTGTCAACCTCGACCAGCGCGGCACAAGCCAACGTTCCCAGCATGGATCGGGCGTTGTCGTCTCCGTAGAAAACGCCGAGGTTCTCGTTCACGTCCCAGCTCATCAGACCGAACGACGGGCTAAACGGATTGCCACGCGGCCCCCTGGTAATCTCCGAATGTAAGCAGATGAAATCGCCGAGATTGAGTGCCGTGGTCCTGCTGCGTTGGTCGCGGTTGAGGATCGCGTCGAACGCGAGCGCCATTGTGCCCTCGCCCATGCAGTCGTTGCGCAGCCACCACCGCACGTGCTGGATGCCGTCGTGGTTCACCGCGGCGTTGAACCCCTCAAGCATGCCGTGGCTCCCGTCGCCCAGGGCCCACCCGGGTTCCGCCTCTGGACCTACCCGGTCCTTATAGGACGACCGGTCGTCCGGCCAGGAGGTATCGGGGAACAGCTTGGCGTTGAAAAACCATTGCACGCCTCGGCGCAGCGCCTGCTTCTCCACGTCGAGAGGCAGTTCCTGGTCCCGCGCGTAAGAAGGCCGAACCGTCGGTGTCCATTCAAGCGAGACTGCCGCCTTGCTGTTCGTAACCCAGCCAAGAATCCAGGCCCAGATGGCTTGCCAAGCATCGGTCGGTGCGTAGCGCGCCGTGACGAACTGGCTTAATTTTGTCGTCGCTACGAGAACGTTGCCGGACGGATGCTCAAACAGAATCGGATGCACCTCGTCCGGGAGCCCGTACACGGCGGTGTCAAACCCTGCAACGCGTGCCAGGACGATGTGCGGATTTTCGGCCGTGACGGGAAGAAAGTGGCACCCGTGGATGGCAAGGATGCGAAGCTTTTCCAAATGTGGTGCAAACCGGTCGGAAGCAACGACCGCGCGCTCCCACTGGGTTTTCCGGGGTGTGCCCAGTTCCAGATCCGGCAGGTATGACGGATACTCAACGTATACCCGCAGCTTCTTCTGTGCGGCTGCGTCGAACACAGCCGCGTCGAGCCCCACGGGTCGCTCCGGGTAAGCATCCGCGAGGATAAGCACCCCTGTCCCTTCAGCGGCCCGTGCCACCGCGTCCGAGACGTCGTCATAGCGGCGTACCTCGTACCCTTGCGCGGACAACACACGGAACAGATCGTTCTCAGGGCTGCATGCTACCGCGAGGTTCAGCGACCTGGTCTCTGAAGCATGAGCACAACAGCACAGCATCGCCGCCGCTGCCAGAACCACCTGCATCCGACAACCCGATCGGCTTGACCGACCGGCTTCTCTGCGCCTCCGCGAGACTAGATGTGCCATTTTCTATGCCCCACCAGTGTATCGATACCGTCTACTGCGCTAGCGGTCTGCTGAATCCTTGGAGGAAAGCTGGAACAGGTTAGCTCCGACCGTGCGCAACATCTTGTCCAGCTTCACCACAGGCAGACCTAGCACGTTGTAGTAGCACCCATCGAACCGTTCGACCAGCAGGCTGCCGGCACCTTCAACGGTATAGGCCCCCGCTCTGTCAAGCGGCCGCACCGCTTGCAGATAAAGTTCAATATCCGAGGCGGTGAGCCGCCGAAATGTGACGTCCGTACGCTCGAAATCCGTCAGGACGGTTCCACTGTCCATATGGATCAGCGTGAGACCGGTGTAAACAGTATGACGGTTGCCGGAAAGTGCCAGAAGCATCTCACGCGCTTCATCAATGTCGCGCGGTTTACCGAGCACTTCTCCATCAATATAGACCAGTGTGTCAGCGCCAAGTATCAGGGCGTCGCCCGGGCTCTGGCCTGCCACCGATTGAGCTTTCGCCCTGCTGTTCAGTTTGACCAGCTCGTCGGGAGGCAGCCTTTTGTCGTCGCTCTCGGCTGCGTTCGGTTCCACCGTCGTGAACCGCAAACCGAGCGACTCAAGCAACATCGCCCGCCTTGGCGAGCCGGAGGCAAGTATCAGATTCATTTCTCCCCCGAGATCCTCGCTATCGACTCGATATCGGGTCTCGACTTGAAGTAGACGAGATGAGCCGGACAACCCGACGTGCAGTCGGATGAACCAAAACCGCGAACGGGCACTGAACCGCCCTGAGCCCGCAAGAACCGCCGGTTCAACACGCATTCCGACCGGTGCGCGCTGTCCCATTCAATCCACCGTTCGACACGCGCGCCGGGAGCGGCAAGCAGATAATCCACGTGCCATCTCGCCTTCGGTTTCTTTCTCAGGTGGTGGGCTATCCTCGATTCCAGCCCCGATAAGGCGCTGCCGGTGTACACGTAGTAGCCGCGAGCAAACTCGAACACACCGAGTTTCCCGACGGGGACCGTACACCTCGTCCGCAACCTTATCAGAAGGCTGTAGCTACCGCGGCGCTTGGTCCGACGACAGCGTCGTCTCTTCGAACTCCTCTTCACCAATGGGCTGGCGTATTATCTCGGTACCTTCAGGAACTTCGATCTCGAACACGTCCGCGCGCACACCTCTATTCACGCTGAGCCTGCTCAGTTCTATATCGGTGTGACCTTCCTCTTCCGGATCGATGATCAGGATCCGATATATTGCGAAATCCTTCTGTCGCAGCCAGATCTTGACGGAGGCAAAGTAGCTGAGCAGATCCTCGGTTTTCGGTACCAGCTCGACGCATGTCCCGCTCTCGCCTCTGCCCGGATCCACAAGGGTGATATCGTACATTTCTTTGAGTTCATCGGGTGACTCGTCAAAACCGAGAAACAGCCCGCGCATCTTCTTCTCCTTGGTGAAATCGTATATCTCGAGCTGCTCGAGCTCCTCGATGTAAATCGACAGGACACGGTCTTTTACAAGCACCTTCATGACGTCGGGCGACCGGTAATCCCACATTATCCTGCCCGGTCGCAGATAGTAGACCGTGCCTTTGGACACCTCCTTCTCGTCGAAAAGCGTCGATACCTTTGTTTGCGTGAATCTTGCGGAATAATCGTCAAGTTTCTCACGTTTGGCGACGAACTCTTCGAGGAACGCTTCCACCTTCGGGTCGGTTTTCGCCGCCGCAGCCTCCTCCTCCGCCGCAACTGCGGACGGGCAAGCGAGATACGCCATCAGGCAAACGAATATCAATCCAGCCCGTCGGTTGATGCAACGGCGTGCTGTCGAGTGGCCTTTCACCATGATCCTTACCATCTTGTCCCTACAACGTTTTCACTCGTTCTCACTATCGGCCTGGTAATCGGTCTGAAGCAGCTTCCCGTGCGCATCGAGAATGGCACCGAACTCCGCCTTGAACCGCTCCTTCTGAAGCGCCAACCTGGCGAGCTCCTGCTTGATCTGCTCGCGGGTTCTTTCCGCGCTCTGATAGAGTTGTTTTGCCTCGAGCCGAGCCTCGTCAATAAGGAGTTCCGCCTCTTTCTTTGCCTCGTTGAGTATCTCCGTGCGCAGCTTCTCGGACGACACCAGCGCGTTCTTTAGGCTCTCTTCCGTGCGTCGATACTCGTCGAGCTGATCCTGCAGCTGTTCGATCTGGAACTTCAGTCGTCGGTTCTGCTCGATCAACCGTTCCATGTCGTCCGCGACGGAAGCCATGAACGACTTGACATCGCCCGACCTGAACCCAAACAACGATTTCTTGAACCCGGCATCATAGAGGTCGCTCGGAGCCAAAGCCACCGGTTCACCGAGAACCTCTACGATCATCTTCTTCTCTCTTGAGGTCTCCTCCTCCACGATTCTCCTCCCAGTCGACTACAAACCAAGCTCCTTCGACCTGGCGACCGCTGCCGCCACGGCTCGCGATATGATATCGCTCAGATCCGCCGCCTCGAACACCTCTACAGCGGCGGCGGTCGTACCCCCTTTCGACGTGACCCGCGCCCGGAGCTCTTCCGGTGCCGCACCGGTGTCACGCAGAAGCCTGCCCGCCCCGTGAAGTGTCTGCCGGACGAGTTCGTCCGCCTCCTTTTCCGGCAGACCGTTCTCCACGGCCGCTTGCCTGAGCTTCTCCGCCAGATAGAAGAAATACGCAGGTCCGCTGCCGCTCAGCGCGGTGACGGCATCCATCTGTTCCTCCTCAACGATCACCGCAGTGCCGAGCGCGGAAAACAGACGCATCGCGAACTCCATATCTTCGTCGGTGGCCCGGGAGCCTCGGCAGAGCGCCGCTGCGCCTGCGCGCACCATCACCGGTGTGTTGGGCATGACGCGCACGACGCGGGTCTCCGACGGCAGCCGCTGTTCGAGAAACCCGGTCGAAATGCCTGCCGCGATCGAGATCACGAGATGACCCGGTGTGACGTGAAACGCCAGCTGGCGAAGCAGCTCTTCCATTGACTGAGGCTTTACCGCGAGAATGATCGCGTCCCCCGCACGGGCAAGCGTCTTGAGACTCGTGGTTGTATTTATCCCCGGATCAGCGGCAAGCTCCTCAAGCCTTGTTCCGTCGATATCTACCGCCGTAACATCTTCCGGCGCAAGCACTTGCCCCGCGACTAACCCTCGCACGATCGCCGTACCCATATTGCCCGCACCTATAATCCCGACCGTTTCAATCATTGCTAGACCTCGTGACTACTCTATTGTCAGACCAGCCTCCGCCGCTACCTTTCTCACGGCCGCCGCAGCCCGGGCGAACGCCTCAGGCCCCGTAAACCCGAACGATGACTCGGCAACAACCAGATGCGGTTCCAGCGAGAGAAACCCTTTGTAGTCGCGTTCCGCGAGAGCCGCGAATATCTCCGGAATCTGGCCGTCACCTTCACCGGCCGGCACAATTTCCTTTCCCTCCACGAGCGCGTCCTTTATGTGCATGTAAACGACGCGTTCGGGGTAGAGGACATACGCCTCATCATACGGCCGCACATCGTTGATGACAAAATTCGCCGGGTCGAGTATCGCCTGAAAATGCTCGTCCCGTATGGCGGTAAGCATGTCGTGACATCTCGCGGCTATATCACCGTAAATCCGACTCTCGTTCTCGTGGCACAGCGTTATACCGGCATCGGCGGCCAGCTCCACCTTCCGTTCCATCCGGCGGAGCACCTCGTCCCGATAGTCTGCCGGATCAGCACCCTCCGGCATGAAATACGAGAAAATGCGGATATACTGTGTGCCGAAAACGGCCGCCAGCTCGAGCGCCCTCTTGAACCTGTCCAGGTGCGGAGCAAAATCCTGGCCGATATCCACCTTACCTATCGGCGAACCGATAGCCGACACGCCGATTCCCGCGTCGTCAAGTTTAGTCTTGATCTCAGCGGCCTTCTCGTCCGTCAGGTCGAGCACCGCGATACCGTCCGCCGCGCGCAGTTCCAGATACCGAACACCCTCGCGCTGAAGCACCTCGATTTGCTCGTCAATGTTAACAGCGATCTCGTCGCCAAACGCGCTCAAAACAGCCATACTTTACTTCCTCCCGAACCTCAAAAGCCAACGTTATGAAACCCGGCGGGCACAACTGCTTCAGCGGAACATGAACTCCATCTGCAAGTCTTTCACCAGCCCGTACCTTTTCATCAACCGTACGAGCTGGAGCGTGTCCGATTCCGTGTAGTTGTAATTGACCTGGACGCGCGAGATCAGATCTTTCAGTATCGTCGAGAACTCTATCACGTGGTCTATACCGTTCTTGCGCAGTACGTCAACCGACCGATCGCGAATCTCCTTATTGGACGGCAACTCTGAAAGCACTATCACCTTGCTGAAAGGTTCATCTTTGAAAATCCGCGAGGCGTACTGCAGTGATTCGGGTGAGACGAACGCGAACAGCGTCCGCCCCTGTTCGATCGTTGACGGATAGAAAACCTCGGTGTGCCATCCTTTCACATCCACGATCGCCCTGGGCACCGTCTTAAGGTTGCGCGGTTCAAGAACGAAACCCGGCTCTTTTGCCGGCTCGACGAAATCCAGGTTCGCCACGAGCAGCTCGATGCTGTATTCCCAGTCCGCGCCGATTTTACGCAGTTGATGTTTGCGATTCGTCAAGATCATGAAACCGTTCAATTCGAAAAATTCTTTGACAAGCTGCAAATTTATGTCGCTCATCTCGCTTGTCCTCTTATGACTGCGACCCCCCCCGAACGCTCGCTCAACCCTACTCAGATTCACTCTGTGCCAGCTCGCGTCCCACCTTATTGTCAGGTTCCCGATCGAGTATTCTCTCGCCCATCTCTTGCGCTTTGTCCTTAAGGCCAAGCCGCTTGTAACAAAGACCGAGCTTCGACTGCAAATCAGTGAGCGAGAAGGCAAGACCGAACGCGACGAAATTCAGCGTATCTCCGGCGTGTTTTTCCGCCAACTGATAGTTTTCCATCGCTTTATCAAGCGTGCCCTCGTAATAGTACGTCTCGCCGAGAAGAAAATGGCCTTCGACCTGGTCCGGTTTCAGGTTCAGGAACTGGTTGACTATATCCCTTGCCTTCTGCAGCGCTTCGCGCGATTCAGTGACGTTTCCGAGTTCGCGGCTCGCCGCACCTACTATGTACAACGCGGCGAAGTTCATCGGACTGCTAAGCAACACAAGCTTTGCATGCGACGCGGCACGCTCCCAATCTGCGCTCTTTAAATGGACTTGCGCTATGCCCGTTATCGCCCTTACGCTGCCGTCTTCGAATGCCAGCGCTTTCGTGAACGAGGTCTGCGCCTTCTTGAGCTCGTCCCGGCACAGGTAAGCTTGACCAAGGTCGACGTGAATCGAAGATTGATCCGGCCGTTTCGCGGCAGCCCGAGTCAGCGTATCAATTGCGGCAGCGAAATCCCCCTTTTTCACGTATGCCTTGCCCAGATGGTAAAGAGCCGGCACGTAGTCCGGATCGAGCGCCACCACTTTGCGGAAACTCTCAATGGCCTTGTCGGTATCACCGCGCATCCCCGCCGTGATAGCTTCATCGAACAACAGGTCTCTATCCACTAGTGTCTGCCTTCTCTCAGTTCCTCAAGCACGCCCGTAACCAGATCGTCGTCGACGTCATCGCGAACCGTCACGCGTCCCTGTTCGCAGGGCAGCACGAACCTTAACGCGCCGGCGGCTCGTTTCTTGTCCAGCTTCATCGCCGCCACGACTTGTGCTATGGGCATCTCCGCCCAGGCGACCGGCAGCCCGAAGGAACCCAGCAACCGTGCCTGCCGCTGAACAAACCCATCATCAGTCAAGCCGAGCCGTGCCGCGATCCGGGCAGCACCGTCCATTCCGATAGCCACCGCTTCACCGTGGAGGAACGTGTCGTAACCGCTCGCAGCCTCAATAGCGTGGCCGATGGTATGGCCGTAATTCAAGGTGACCCGTACGCCGCGTTCCTTCTCGTCCTGCTGGACGACGTCCGCTTTGATCCGGCAGCATCTTTCGACCAGCTCCTCCAGTATACCACGATCTTGGGCGAGAATTGCCTCATATCTTGATTCCATCATGCTGAAAACGTCAGCGTCAGCTATGACGCCGTACTTGACCGTCTCGGCCAGGCCTGCGCGGAACTCGCGGTCCGGGAGGGTTTGAAGCGTGCTCACATCGATTATCACGGCGCGCGGCTGATAGAAGCTGCCGACGATGTTCTTCGCTTCAGGTAGATTGACACCGACCTTGCCGCCGACGCTGCTGTCCACCTGGGCGAGCAGGCTGGTCGGCACCTGAACGTAAGGTATGCCGCGCATGTAGGTCGCCGCGACGAAACCCGCCAGGTCGCCGACAACGCCGCCGCCTAGAGCGATCACGCTTGACGTCCGATCGAGTTCTCCTAGCAGGAAAGAGCGGCACAGCTCAGCCGCTTTGTCCGCCGTCTTGGAACCCTCACCCGCGGGTACGGTGCACAGGACTACTGCAAACCCGGCGTCCGCCAGCGACTGTCGAACCTTGTCTCCGTAAAGCGGCATGACGTTGCTGTCGCTCACAAGCGCAACTCGACCCGACGCCAGACCGGCTTTCCGGACGTGATCAGGTACGTCTTCGAGCAGTCCCGCTCCAATATGTATCGTGTAAGACCTGTCACCCAGGTTGACATCCACGTGTCTCACAGAAGACCTTCCCGGGAGAGAGTACCACCGATATTGCCTCTCTCCGGCTTTCTTCTCTTTACCTGCTGCTTACCCGATCGACGTACTGGTCGTAGTTGCCGCGCGTCTCAGCGATGCTGTCGCCACCGAACTTCTCGAGCATGGCGTCCGCCAACACGAACGCCACCGCGGCTCCCGCAACGACCGATGCCGCCGGCACCGCCACCACGTCGGACCGCTCGACGCTCGCCTCAAACGTCTCTTTCGTAACCATATCGACACTGCTCAGCGGCTGCCGCAAAGTCGGTATCGGTTTCATAGCGGCTCTGAGAACAATATCCTCGCCGTTGCTGACTCCGCCCTCAATACCGCCGGCTCTGTTGGTCTTGCGGTAGAAACCCTTCTTCTTGCTGTAAAATATCTCGTCGTGCACCTGGCTGCCACGTCGATCGGCCGCCGCGAACCCCAGTCCGATCTCGATCCCCTTTATGGCCTGGATGCTCATCACCGCAGCGGCGAGCCTCGACTCGAGCTTCCTATCCCACTGCGAGTACGATCCGAGACCCACAGGCACGCCGCTCGCACGTACCTCCACAATCCCACCGAGGCTGTCACCGATGTTCTTCGCCCGGTCTATCGCTCCGATCATCTTTCGTTCCGCTTCCTGATCGGCGCACCGCAACTCGGACTTCTCCGCCGCTTCCCTGATGCGCCGCACGCCCATCTTGGAGGTTTCCGCCTTCACACCTGCCAGCGCGACAACGTGGCTCACGATCTCGATGCCGAACTCGCCCAGGAACGCCTTGCACACCGCACCAACCGCGACACGCGCTGCCGTCTCCCGTGCGCTCGCCCGTTCAAGCACGTTGCGCACGTCTGCATGACCGTATTTCAGAGCGCCGGCGAGATCAGCGTGACCGGGTCGCGGACGCGTTATAGCGGCCTTCCGTGAGGCGCCCTTCACCTTCCACGGATCCATGACCTCCTGCCAGTTTTCCCAGTCCTTGTTAGCGATGAGGAGCGTGATCGGACTACCCATCGTCACGCCGCCACGCAGACCCGAAATCACCTCGACCGAATCGTGCTCGATCCTCATCCTGTCGCCGCGACCGTAACCCATTTGACGCGCTGCAAGCTCAGAATCGACCTGTTCCCGGGACAGCTTCAGCCCCGCCGGAATACCCTCGAGAATGGCCTGAACGCTCTTGCCATGCGACTCGCCTGAAGTCAGGAAACGAAGCATCTCATCTCTCCACTAATCGCTCAATATCCCGGGACCACCGTCACCATATTCTGCCAGAATTCGAGCATGTAGTCGTAAAAAAACAGCACAATTATCGTACCGAGCACAAGGTACGGGCCGAAAGGAATGTAATGGGACGGGTCGGCTTCCTGTGTGCGACGCACCAGCAAAACCACGATCCCGATAACGCTTCCCACAACGCTCGCCACAAAGATCACCGGGAAAATGAGCTTTACCCCGACAAACAGCCCGATCACGGCCGCAAGCTTTACGTCGCCTCCGCCCATACCTCGTTTCTTGAATATCAGCAGGCTCAGTTGGTCGAGAAGATAGAGGATGCCTGCGAACAGAGCCCCGCCACCAATCGCTTGCCAGGTGTCCGTCACTACAAACCGGTCGCTGTCCGGCATGTACTTCGCCGTAAAACTGAGCACGAGACCTACCGCTACCCCACCGAACGTGATCCGGTTCGGGATGATGTAGTGGTCAAGATCGATAAACGTAAGGGCGATGAACGACGCTACAAGAGCACAGTAAATGGCGAACGCTATCGTCAGAGAGAACTTGATGTATAGAAGGACGAAAAGCGCGCCTGTCAGCGCCTCAACGAGCATGTAACGGATCGAGATCGGCTCCCCGCAGTGTCTGCACTTACCACGCAGCACGATGAAACTTATTATCGGGATGTTGTCGTACCACGCTATGTGCGTGTCGCACTTCGGACAATGCGATCCCGGCTTGATCAAAGATTCCTCGCGCGGTATCCGCCATATGCAGACGTTGAGGAAGCTGCCGACCACCGTCCCGAACACGAATATCGCAGCGCCATAGAATCCGCTCATAAACTCCTCACTCACCCAAAAGAACCTCCTGAATCGCCCGACGCACGATCTCTAGCTGGGTCTGCCCTTCGACAGGTAATCCTCGAGCCTCTTCATCACAATATCTCGGACGACCTGTGACTCCTTGAACGCTTTTTCCGCAGTTCTGCGGTCAACCGAGGGGTATTCTCCAGGATAGCGAAACTCCACGCCGAAAGGGGTCAGCCACGCGCAGAACGATGCTTCCTCTTGAAGAGAACGATCCACAGATGCAGACAGGGTCAAGAGTTCCTCCAAATCGTGAGTCTTTCTGAACTCGACCTGGTGGCACACCAGAAACGCCTTTAGGAGCTTTTCCGCCGCCTGCTGACAGTGAAACGCACAAGTGAAGTAGTCGTTCATTTCGGCGTCCAGGAGAATCCTTGCGGTCTCAAGGTCTAATTCCGCTTTCTTGAGCCACTGCTGCACAAAATCCCAGACCACCTGCTCACGATTTCTCATACAGCAACTTCCCATATTTTGCGGCAGGATACGTGATACCGCCTATCACATCCTTGGTCTCATTGAACTCCCTAGAGTCCACAGCCACAATCTGCACGGACACGTGTGTCTCCTCGAAGAAATCCCGGCGAATTCTCTGGATGTCCTTTCTACTCAAAGCCTTACCCGTTACCACCAACAAATCAACATCACTATCCTGGTCAGGCGTGCCGTAAGCGTATGAGCCGAACAGGAAAACCTTATCCGGCTGGTAAGCGTCTCTGATGTCCGCCACGAGTGCATCGATCAGTTTATCGATGTTGTCATAGCCCGTCACGGTTCCGCTCCGAAGCTGCGGTGGGTTTGCTGCTATGCATATCTACCACCATCACACTACACTCTTCTCCTCACGCCGCAAGCCAAAGCGGCTTGCGTGCCTTACTGGTACACAACGCATGCAATTATTCGCCACTGATCGTGAGCTCCGACAACAGAAGCGATGGCGCACCGTAGCGCGAATTGAATTTCAGATCGCTCCCCACCGCCGAGACGTTCTGAAGAAGCTCGTTCATGTTGCCCGCAACGGTTATCCCGCGCACTGGATACGCTTTCTTACCCCCTTCTATCCACATACCTTCGACGCCGACCGAGAAATCGCCCGATATGGGGTCAGCCGTGTGCATGCCGATCACTTCCGCAACGTAAAGACCTCGTCCGCACAACTCGAGCAGCTCGTCGAGGCTGTGTTCTCCCGGGACGATGTAGAAGTTCGATCCGCCCACGCGCGGCATGTTCGTGAACGACGCCCGCACGGCGTTGCCGGTGTTCTCGGCGCCCATCCTGCTCGCCGTGTAAGCGTTATGAAGATAGCTCTTGAGCACACCTCCGTCTATCACCGCCGTGGTCCGGCACGTCGTACCCTCGTCGTCCACGGGTGCCCGACGAACTCCGCGCGGGAACAGCGCATCGTCCAGTACGTTCACCTTATCCGACGCGACCTTCTGACCGAGCTTCCCCGCGAAGAACGATTTCCCTTTGAGGACGTTCTCAGCATTAACCGCCGCACTTGCCAGCTCGACGAAAGCCCCCGAAACCGACCTGTCGAGCACAACCGGTACCTTGTCGCTGGCCACGCGACGCGCGCCCAACAACGATACCGCTCGACGCGCAGCTTCCGACCCGACACGCCCGCAATCAAGCGTATCAAATCTGCGGGAAAAATCAAACTCGAAACCGATCTCGGCGTTCTCGCCCTCCTCGGCTACCGCGAGAATCGAGGTGGTGCACAGGTTCGTCCTGTACCACGCGTCTATACCGTGCGAGTTGACGATCGTGACCTCCACGGTGCTGTCGGCGTATGACGCGTGACGGACGCGCTTGATACGCTTATCATACGTTCGCGCCGCGGTCTCCACATCGAGCGCCCGCTGGATCTTCTCGCCCATAGGTACACCCGTCAGATCGTCCTCGGCCAGATCCTCGGATACCGGCGCGCCGTTCACAGGTTCGGGCAGCACGTTGTGTTCGTCCGGTGCCGCCGCGGCCGCGTTCTCCAACGCGCGTTCCGGCAACGAGCCGAAATCGTTCCTATCCGAAGAATAAGCGAAACCCACCCGCCTCTCCTCGGTGAACACTCTCAGGCCGGCACCGACATCCTCAGAGACCTTCAGCGTCTCGATCTCCCCGTTGTCAACTTCAACCGACGTGGACACCGCCCGCATGAAGAATACTTCCGAGCCCTCTGCGCCGCAGCTTTGCGCGCGTTGAAGTACTTCCCTAATCTGGTTTTCTATCAATAGAGTCGCCTCCGGACCTTCAGACTTCCTGGAGCCTGGGTCTCCGCTGGCTTCAGGCGCGCATCTTGGTGACTTCAGCGAGTTGACTTACAAATCCAGCGACTTCGCCTACCATGTTAGGCGAAGCTCCGAGTTCACCGACAAGCCGTACGATACCGCTGCCCACCACGACGCCGTCGGCGTACTGCGCCACCTCTTTCACCTGTTGCGGTTTGGATATGCCGAACCCTACTGCGACCGGTTTATCCGTGAACGAGCGTATCTCTTGGACCATAGGTTTCACGCTCTCCTCGACGGACTCGCGCACGCCGGTAACACCCGTCCTGGACACGTAGTAGACGAAACCAGTACTCTGTTCCGAGATCAACCTTATCCTATCTCGCGTGCTCGTTGGCGCGATGAGATACACGGTGGATAGACCCGCCGCGTCCATCGCGGCCTTGTAATCCGCGGACTCTTCCGGCGGCAGATCGACCGCCAACGCACCGTCTACACCCGCCGACGCGGCATCCTGCGCGAACCTTTCGACACCGTACTTGAATATCGGGTTGAAATAGGTGAAAAAAATGATCGGAACCGCCGTCCTCCCGCGAAGTTCGCCCACGAATCCAACTATGTCGGCCAGAGAAACACCGTGTTTCAGCGCGCGTTCCGCCGCAGCCTGGTTCACGGGCCCGTCGGCCAGCGGGTCGGAGAACGGTATCCCAAGCTCGATCACGTCGGTGCCGGCCTGCTCCAGGGCAATCACCAGTTCGCCCGTAAGCTCGAGCGAGGGGTCGCCCGCGGTAATGTACGCGATGAAGGCCTTCTGACCCGCATCGCGCAGCTCACGGAATCTTTCGTCTACTCGACTCATTTCTCCAACCATTCCGTTGGGGCGCGGCAGGCAGCGCCCCTACAACGGCGTGCCCACCGCATGGCTCCACACTAGCCTTCGTGTTCCTCGATATACTTCGCGGCAACCTGCACGTCCTTGTCGCCGCGTCCGGACAGGTTCACTATAATAATGCCGTTACTGTCCATCGAAGGCGCCAGTTTCTTCACGTACGCCAACGCGTGGGCGCTTTCGAGCGCCGGGATAATCCCTTCAGTCTCGCTAAGCAAGCTGAACGCCTCCATCGTCTCGTCGTCCGTCGCGTACGTGTAATGCACTCGGCCGGTATCTCTCAGATACGTGTGTTCGGGTCCGACCGCAGGATAGTCCAGCCCGGCCGATATCGAATGCGTCATAGTGATCTGGCCCTCGTCGTCCTGGAGTATAAACGTTTTCGTCCCGTGGAGCACCCCGAGACCGCCCGCCTCAAACCTGCACGCGTGCTTCCCGGTGGCTATGCCCTCGCCGCCGGCCTCCACACCGGTCATTTTCACCGACTCCTCGCCGAGAAAATCGTAAAACAACCCGATCGAATTGCTTCCGCCGCCGACGCACGCCACCAGATGGTCCGGAAGCCTCCCTTCCGCTTCGAGAATCTGTTTGCGCGCCTCCTTCCCGATAACCCGCTGGAAATCACGCACCATCATCGGGTATGGGTGCGCACCCATGACCGAACCCAGCACGTAATGCGTCGTGCGGACGTTAGTGACCCAGTCGCGCATCGCCTCGTTTATGGCGTCCTTCAACGTTTTGCTGCCGCTTGCGACCGGTCTGACCTCCGTGCCGAGCAGACGCATCCGGAACACGTTCAACGATTGTCTCTCGATATCTTCCTCGCCCATGTAGACGACGCATTCCATACCGAACATCGCGGCCACCGTCGCGGTAGCAACACCATGTTGACCGGCTCCGGTCTCGGCGATTATCCTGGTCTTACCCATCCGTCTCGTAAGCAGCGCCTGGCCGATCGTGTTGTTGATCTTGTGCGCGCCGGTATGGCACAGATCCTCGCGTTTGAGGTATATCTTCGCACCGCCAAGGTTCTGCGTGAGCCGTTCCGCAAAATATAGCGGCGTAGGTCTCCCGGCGTATTCGCGAAGGTAGTAATCAAGCTCACGTTGGAACTCCGGGTCGTCCTTCGCGGCCAGATACGCCTCCTCGAGCTCCGCCAGAGCCGACATGAGCGTCTCCGGCACGAACTTGCCGCCGTATACCCCGAACCGTCCTGCTTTATCAGGTAACTTGTTTCGCTCGTTTGACAAATTCACGCACCTTCTCCGGGTCTTTCACTCCGGGTGCCGATTCGACACCACCCGAAACGTCAACCGCATAGGGCTCAACCCTGGCGACAGCCTCCGCCACGTTCTCAGGGGTCAACCCGCCCGACAAAACGATGGGTTTACCCCATTTCTTTGCTTCGACGGCTATGCCCCAGTCGAACGTCCGCCCGGTGCCGCCCGGCTTCCCCTCCACGCGCGTGTCCAGATGAAACATACCCGCCACATCCATGTAATCGCCCAGAACCGCGAGATCGGACTTGTCACGAACCCGAAACACTTTAATAATCCTGCCCGGGCCGCGACACTGCGCCAACGTCTCACACTCCGATACGCTCTCCTCGCCGTGCAGCTGGACATAGTCAAGAAAACCCGTCAGAGAATCCTTGACTACCTCGGTCGGCGCGTCGACGAACACGCCGACGCGCGACACGAAACCGGACACCGCACCGGCAATTTCCGCGGCTTTACCGAGATCGATCTTACGCGGACTATCGGCAAAAATGAAGCCTACGGCGTCCGCACCGCAATCCGCCGCAAGCAGCGCATCATCTACGGTTGTAATGCCGCATATCTTAACTCGTGTCACCGAGCAGCTCCCTCACCTTGGCACCGACGTCGGCGCTTCTCATGATAACCTCGCCGACGAGCACCGCGTCCACCCCAACACGCTCCAGCAGCTCCACGTCATTACGACTCGCAATACCGCTCTCGCTAACGACGGTCTTCTCGTCGCCGAGCAGCTTGCGCAACCTCGCCGTCGTCGCCAGATCCGTGCGGAACGTATCGAGGTCCCTGTTATTGATCCCGATGATCTCGGCACCGGCGTCGAGCGCTGTCTCCACCTCATCTTCAGAATGGACCTCAACAAGCGCGTACATGCCCAGCTCGAGTGCCTGCTCACGCAACCGTTTCAGGTTCGAAGAGGTCAGCGCCCGCACGATCAGCAGCAGAGCATCCGCTCCCGCCGCCCGGGCTTCGTAAATCTGGTACTCGTCAATAATGAAATCCTTGCGAAGAACCGGCAGCCCGACACCGTCCTTCACCTCCGCCACGTAATCCAGAGATCCCTGGAAAAACCGTTCGTCCGTCAGCACCGACACGGCGGCGGCACCGGCCGTCTCGCAGTCGGCGGCAAGTTTGCCGGGCTCGAAATCCTCCCGTATCAACCCGGCGGACGGCGACGCCCTTTTCATCTCGGCGATGAGCCGTACGCCGCTCCGGCCGCTTATCGCGGCGCGAAAATCTCGTGGCGGCTGTTGATCCCTCGCCCTTGCCACAAGGTCCGCGACAGGTAAGCGGCTCTTGCTCTCCAAAACCTCCTGGCGCTTGTGCTCGAGGATCGTGTCGAGGATCATGCGCGGGAAAGCTGTATCAGTTGTTCCAGTTTATCGCGAGCACGACCGGAATCGATGGCATCACGTGCCAGGTCCGTCCCCTCGCGAAACGTGGAAACCAGTCCGGCTACGACCAAACCTACTCCTGCGTTCGCAACGACAATCTCTCGGGGCGGTCCTTCGCGTCCCGCGAGAATATCGGTTATTATAGCCGCGTTGGTCTTGACGTCGCCCCCCTTGAGGTCGTCCACTGATCCCGTACCGACACCAAGTTCCTCGGGCGTGATCTCATACGTTCTGACCCTACCGTCGCGCACCTCGCTGACACGCGTGGGTCCCGCGATCGTTACCTCGTCCAGACCGGCGCCCCACACGACGAACGCCCGTGTTGCACCGAGGTTACCAAGCACCATCGCCATCGGTTCGGTGAGTTCCGGGGCGAAAATGCCCATCACCTGGCAATCCGCCCGCGCCGGGTTCGTTACAGGACCTACCAGATTGAACACCGTTCGTATACCCAGCTCCCTCCTGGGTTGCGCGGCGTACTTCATTGATTTGTGAAAAACCGGCGCGAACATGAACCCGATTCCGGCTTGTTCCAGACAATCTTCGACCTTTTCCGGAGGCATATCCACCCGGACACCTAGCTCTTCCAGCACGTCGGCGCTGCCGCATCTGCTTGACGCAGCTCTATTTCCGTGCTTTGCCACAGTGGCACCCGCCGCTGCAGCAACGATTGCGGTCGCCGTCGATATATTGAACGTTCCGGACTTGTCGCCGCCTGTACCGCACGTGTCAATCAGCGGACGCTTGGAACACCGTACCGGCGTAACTTTCTCGCGCATCACCTCGGCGCATCCCGTTATCTCGTCAACGGTCTCGCCCTTCATGGCCAGCGCCGTTATGAACGCCGCTATCTGCGATGAGGTAGCATCGCCCGACATGATCTCGGTCATCGCCCGGGCGGCTTCCGCCCTCGACAGATCTGTGCCCCCAACCAGTTTGGAGATCGCTTCCTCAATCATATCGTGTCCCGAACGTCGTTCTGGATCTGCCCCAACCAGCCACTATGGTGCCCCTTACGAGCGTTCCCATCTTACCAACTGATGGGTGCAAAGTCAACAAGTGGAGCGCGAAATGGCAGGAATTTGCGCCGAGGTCGCGTATTGTTGAGGAAACTTCTTCAAAACATGGATTGTCAGGCGCTTCCCAAAGACTGGCTGTCCACCTCTTTAAGAGGTCGGACCGATGTAACGCCGCTTACCTGGTGTATGGCGGAAACAATCTTGTCGACCTGTTTCTCGTCATTCAACTCGAATACAAGGTCAATCATGCCGCGATTGCTCTGCGCGGCATAGGCTCTGGCTTCCAGTATGTTGATGCCGTGCGGGCTGAATGAATTCAGAATGTCCGCCAGAAGGTTCGGTCGGTCAATCGCCATCACACGGACGGCCGCGGTAATAGCACCTTTACCCTCGCGCGCCCAGCTCGCCTGGATGAACCGGTTCGGGTCATACCGACCGGTCTGTATGCCCGGACAGCTCGCTCTGTGAACGGTTATACCCCTGCCAATGGTGACGTACCCCACGATCTCTTCGCCGACCACCGGCGAGCAACATTTGCCGAAACGAACCGCCACACCCCCCTTGCCCTCTACGAGAACAAGCTTCTCTCGTGCGGCATCGTCCGTGCGAATCATTCTCGACGGTCTCAGGGGCGGCGGTTTGACCACGGCAGCCGCTTCAACCGGCTCTCCCACGCTTTCTTCCTCGACCTCCTTCAGCGCACGTCTGATCTTGCTTCTGGCCTTTGACGTTTTCACCATCTCGAGCCAGTCACGACGCGGCGTCTGTGCCCTCGACGTGATTATCTCGACGACGTCTCCATTCTTGAGATTGTACCTCAACGAGACCATCTTCCCGTTCACCTTCGCGCCGGCACAACGGCTGCCGACATCCGTGTGGATGCTATACGCGAAATCAATGGGAGTAGCACCTCGCGGCAACACCCTCACTTCGCCTTTCGGAGTGAACACGTAAACCTCGTTCGAGAACAGGTCTCCCTTGACGCTTTCGATGAAATCGCGCGAATCTTTGGGATCTTGAAGCCACTCCAGCATCTGTCTGAACCACGACAGCCGCTCGTCGAGCCGCTCGTCCTTTTTCTTGACCCGCTCCTTGTACTTCCAGTGAGCAGCAATACCTTGCTCGGCCGTTCTGTGCATCTTATGGGTACGAATCTGCACTTCAAGCGGCGCTCCGACCTCGCGCATCACGGTCGTGTGCAGTGACTGGTACATGTTCGATTTCGGCACGGCGATGAAATCCTTGAACCTGCCGGGAACCGGTGTCCACAGATTGTGGATGACGCCGAGCGCGCCGTAACAATCCGCTACCGACTCGGTCAGAACACGCAGCGCCAGCAGGTCATAAACCTGCTCGAATTCTCTGCCTTGCTCCTGCATCTTCTTATGCACGCCGTACAGATGCTTCGGCCTGCCGGTGACGTCCACGACTATCCCCGACTCGCTCAGCTTCTGTTGCAAAAACCTCGCCGTCTCACCGACATGTCGCTCCCGTTCATGCCGTTTTCTCGCGACCTTTCTGGCGAGCTCGTGGTAAGCCTCCGGCTCCAAATAGTGGAACGCCTCATCCTCGAGCACCCATTTGATCCGCGCGATCCCCAACCGGTGCGCCAGCGGCGCGTAAATGTCCAGCGTATCCTTCGCTATCCGATGCGTTTTCTCCGGCGGCAACGCGTGAAGCGTTCTCATGTTGTGAACCCTGTCCGCAAGCTTTATCAGGATCACCCTTACATCCTGAGCCATCGCCAGGAGCATCTTGCGCAGGTTCTCCGCCTGATGTTCCTCGGTTGACTTGAAGCTCAAGGAGCTTATTTTCGTCACGCCTTCCACGAGCAGCGCTATCTCCTCCCCGAATTCTTCCTTCACGGCGGATATGGGACAATCGGTGTCCTCAACCACATCGTGAAGAAGACCGGCCGCTATCGTTGTGGTGTCCAGCTCCAGCTCCGCAAGCAGCGCCGCTACCGCCACGCAGTGCGAGAAATACGGCTCGCCCGAAAGACGTTTCTGCCCGCCGTGAGCCTGTTCGGCAAAATCGTAAGCGCGCTGCAGCAGACCGTCGTCAACGTCGGGATTGTAATCCCGCACCGACTGCATAAGCGAGCGAAAAGCCAGATCCATCAGCGTTACCCCACCTTGAGATCCCTGAGCAGCAGCTCTATGCGCTCTCTGCCACCCCAACGATTTACCCGCGGCGTGAAAGCTATATCAAACTTATCCCCATCCCTAACAACCGTCTCGAGGTCCGCCATCTCAAAACCTATAACGGCATGCCAGACGTCGTTCTGCCTGACCGTGAACTTTATGTGCGTCCCTCTGATCACACTGACGGTCCCGACCGGTTCGACCCTTCTGGAGGCGAATACCGGCCGCGGATTTCGTGCCCCAAACGGTCTCAACCTATCCATCTCCGCCATCAGCTTCTCATCCACCTCATCGAGCCGGACGAGAGTGTCTATCTTCAATTCGGGCACGAGCTTGTCTTCCGGAATAAGGTCAGTCGCCACGCGATTCAGCGCGTCACGAAACTGTTCGACTCGCTCCTCCTTGATCGTAAAACCGGCTGCAGGCTGGTGTCCACCAAAAGTCTCGAGCAGATCGCTGCACGATCCCAGAGCGGCATGTATGTCGAACCCCTCGATGCTGCGTGCCGACCCTTTCCCCACCTCGTCGCCAAGCGCAATAAGGGCCGTCGGACGGTAGTATCGTTTCACGATGCGAGAGGCCGCTATCCCGATAACGCCCGGATGCCAGCGCGGGTCCGCCAGCACTATAGCGCGCTGTGAAGGCGAGAAAGTGGCCGAGAGAACCGCGTCCGCCTGCTCGACGATCTCCTGCTCGATACTGCGGCGCCTCGTGTTCTCGCTGTCCAGCTCGCTGGCTATCTCTGAGGCTACTTGAACGGAGTTCGTCAGGAAAAGTTGCACCCCGGCATGGGCCGTGGCAATTCTGCCCGCAGCGTTGATGCGCGGCGCCAGTTGGAACGCAACGTTATGTGCGCTGAGAACCGTCTTACGCAGTCCCGATACGGCAATGAGTTGTTCAATTCCCGTCCTTCTGCGCGCGTTCATCTCCTCGAGCCCGATTCTGACGAGAACACGGTTCTCATCCGTCAGCGGGACGATATCGGCAATTGTACCGAGGGTAACAAGGTCGAGCCCGCGAACCTCGCCGGTCAACCCCTGGTAAAGCTTTAAAGCCACTCCCACGCCGGCGAGCTCCCTGAAAGGATACGAACAATCGCCCCGTTTCGGGTCCAGAACCGCGGTCGCCGGTGGCAACGTATCGCCGCGCGGTTCATGGTGGTCCGCAACGATCACGTCCATGCCCAGCTCGCTCGCAAGCGCAACCTCATCGTGCGAGCTTATGCCGTTATCAACGCATATAATAAGCTTGACGCCGTCATCGTGTGCACGACGCACGCGTTCCTCGTTAAGACCATAACCCTCGCGCATCCTGTCAGGCACGCTGTACGAAACGTTCGCACCGAGCTCGTCCAGGCCCTCCACGAGAAGAACCGTCGCCGAAACACCGTCCGCATCAAAATCTCCGTGAATGAGAATCGGTTCCCGAGACCGTATCGCCTCTTTCAACCTGGCAACCGCTTTGTCCATGTCCTTCATGAGAAACGGATCGTGAAGTGCTGACAGGTCGGGGTTGAGAAAACCTCGTGCATCCTCCACCGTAGCGACGCCCCGCGCGAGAAGAACCCGGCACAAAGCGGGCGGTAAACCGACACCCGATGCTAGAGCTTCGGCCTGTTTCTCGTCGGTGGAAGCTATCTGCCATCGTTTTTCCAACATCTCCTCCAATAGTCCGCTGTAAGCACGAGGCATCGGCTTACATTTCTTGCCCCGACTCAGCTATTCTGCGAATCTCTTCCACAACCTCGTCAACGGATAGATCCGTCGTGTCCAGGCGCACGGCATCTTCAGCTTGGCGCAGCGGCGCAATCTCGCGCTGCATGGTCTTCGCATCGCGCGCGACTATATCCCGTTTCACGCCCTCGAGTCGCGTATCTACCCCCTTACCACGAAGGTCGCTCCACCGTCTGCGGGCACGCTCATCGACGCTCGCATCAAGATATACCTTGCACGCCGCGTCAGGGAAAACCACCGTGCCCATGTCGCGCCCTTCCGCAACAATTCTTCCCTCCCGACCGAACTCGCGCTGCAGCCTGACCATAGCATCCCGCACGCCCGGCACCTTGTCGATATACGATACCTTGCTCGTCACTTCCGGCGATCGGATCTCGTCCGTGATCTCGCGCCCGTTCGCAAACACGCGTATGCCGTCAGCGTCCGGCACGAGTTCAAGGCGCGTACATCTCGCCAGTTCCGCCAGGGCATCCTCATCCTCCAGGTCCACCTCGTCGCGGAGCGCCTGCCACGTCAGCGCGCGGTACATCGCGCCGGTGTCAAGGTACAGGTAGGACAGTCTTCGCGCGAGAAGCCTCGCCACCGTGCTCTTTCCGGCTCCAGCCGGACCGTCTATGGCTATTATCGTAAGGTTCGGATCATCCATCATGTCCTCGATTGTTCCTGCAACACCGCGGACAGGAAACTCTCTCCCGATTCGGGCTCGTCCAGACGGAAGTACTCAGCGACCGTAGCGGCAACGTCCGCAAACGTTGATCTCGTACCTACGTTAACACCCTTCCTGAACGAGTCGCCGATAACAAGCAACGGCACGTATTCCCGCGTATGGTCCGTGCCCGGATGCGTCGGATCGCACCCGTGATCTGCTGTCAGGACTATCATATCACGAGAACGTCTCTCTTCTAAAGCGGGACAGATATGCCGGTCGAGTTCCTCAAGCGCCTGCGCGTAGCCGCGACAGTTGTTCCTGTGCCCATACACCGTGTCCAGGTCCACCAGGTTCACCAGCACAAGACCGTCGAACCCTTTCGCGAACAGCGCGCACGTTTTTTCAAGCCCATCTTCGTCGGACGAGGTCGGAACTGAGTCGGTGAACCCTCTATTTGCGAGGATATTGCTCACTTTTCCGACGCTGATCACCTCCATTCCCCGCTCCGCCACCATGTCCACGACCGTCCGGCCGGGCGGTGCCAGGGCGAAATCTTTTCTGTCGGCCGTGCGAACGAACCCGCCGGGTTCGCCGACAAACGGTCTGGCGATCACCCTGCCAACCGCCCAATCGCCGACCAGCATTTCCCTGGCGATCGTGCAGCAACGGTACAGTTCGTCCAACGGAAACTTGCCGGTATGAGCAGCCACCTGGAACACGCTGTCCACCGAAGTGTAAACGATAAGCTCGCCGCTCTCGAGCTGACGCGGCCCGAGTTCCTCGATAATCTCCGTGCCGGACGCCGCCTTGTTGCCGATCACCTTTCTTCCGCAGCGGTCCTCGAACTTCGCGATAAGCTCCGGCGGGAAACCTTCGTGAAACGTGCGCGGCGTTCGCTCCACCCGGAGCCCCATCATCTCCCAGTATCCTGTCATCGTATCCTTGGCGGGAGATTGCTCCGCCATCTTGCCGAAGCATGCTTCGGGCTGGTCAGCCGGTGGACATCCCTTTATCCCAACAATGTTACCGAGCCCGAGCCTCTCAAGAGCAGGCACTCGTATCCCGCCGACGGCGCGCGCCACGTTAGCCACGGTGTTTGCGCCGCGATCACCGTACTGTGCGGCATCAGGCAGCGCGCCGCATCCGAACCCGTCTATCACTATGACAAACACCCGATTGTCCAAGGCAGATCTCCAAAGGTGGGACGGGCTCCCTAACTAGCAAAGAAGGCGAGTCCCGCAAGGTCAGCCGAGAAGAGACCGATCTCTAGTCTGTCCCGGCCAACTTCGCTATTGATTCGGGGTAGGGGGAATGAATCACGCCGTTTTCGGTGATGAACGCCGTTACAAGTTCAGCGGGGGTCACGTCAAACGCCGGACAGTACACCTTCACCCCCTCCGGAGCTGTCCGTTTCCCGAAACCCTGAGTCACTTCCTCAGGCGCGCGCTCCTCGATAGGTATCCCGTCGCCGCTCGGCAGCGAAAGGTCGAACGTTGATAGAGGTGCTGCAACGTAGAACGGTATATTATGGGCGCGCGCGAGAAGGGCGACCCCGTAAGTCCCGATCTTGTTCGCGGTATCCCCGTTACTGGCAATCCTGTCCGCCCCAACGACGACCAGATCAACCTTGCCTTCGCGCATGACCACCGCGGCCATATTGTCGCAGATGAGCGTCACGTCTATCCCGGCATGCATCAGCTCCCACGTGGTCAACCGTGCTCCCTGAAGTAGCGGCCTAGTCTCGTCCGCGTAGACCTGCACCCGCTTGCCCTGCTCGTGGGCGGCGAAAATAACGGCCAGCGCGGTACCGTAATCCGCCGTTGCAAGCCCGCCCGCGTTGCAGTGGGTGAGAATCCCGTCGCCGTCCTTGACGAGCTCCGCACCGAACCTGCCTATAGCGCGACACGTGGCCTTGTCCTCCTCCAGAATAGACACCGCTTCCGCCTCGAGAAGGTCCATAACCACATGCGGCGCTTTGTCCTTCTTTGCGGCTACAACACCCTTCATCCTGTCCAGCGCCCAGAAAAGGTTCACCGCCGTCGGACGCGACGTCGCGAGATAATCGGCAACTTCGAGCACCTTCGACTCAAGTTCCTCGGTGCTCTCGTAGGACTTACCGCGGGTTCCAACAAGCACCCCCAGCGCCGCAGCAATTCCTATGGCCGGAGCGCCCCGAACCCTCAGGTTCCTGATCGCTTCCCAGACATCTTTCACTGTGTCGCAAAAGATGTACTTGAACTCACCCGGCAGAAGTGTCTGGTCGACGATACTCATCCTGCCGCCTTCCCAGACCACGGTTTCTACAGGCATCTTCCGGCGCTTTCTCCAAAGCCAAGCTCACGCCCTGGGATGGTACCGAGCGTGAACTTGCCTCAGCCGCTCCTGCCCTACATGAGTGTATATTTGCGTCGCCGAAATATCCACGTGACCCAGCATCTCCTGCACCGCGCGAAGGTCGGCCCCGCCGTCGAGCAGGTGGGTCGCAAACGAATGGCGCAACGTGTGCGGCGTGATGTTCTTCTCTATCCCGGCCTTTCTTGCTAGCTCTTTGACGAGCTTCCACAGTCCGCGCCTCGTGAATCCGCGACCCAGCCTCGTGAGAAACAACACCTGGCTCGCCGCGCCCTTTGCCCCGGCACGCTCGTTGAGGTATCGCAGAAGCTTCATCTCCGCAACGCTGCCTATCGGGACGACACGTTCTCTGTCGCCCTTGCCCCGGCACCGAACATAGCCCTCCTTCAGATTGACGCTGTCAACAGTGATAGCGATCACCTCCGACACACGAAGCCCGGCCGAATACATCAGCTCGAGGATTGCGGCGTCCCGAACACCGCGAAACGAGTCAGGACGCGGTACACCAAGCAGCCGGTCCACCTCAGACGGTGACAGGGCCGTCGGCAGCTTCTTCCACGCTTTAGGCGAATCGAAGTCCGCCGTCGGATCGTGTGACGCAACCTTTTCCGAAAGGAGGTACCTGTGAAACAGCCGGATCGAAGACAGATGACGCCTGATGGACCGCGATGACAACCCATTGTCCTTCAAATACAAGAGGTAGTCAACGACATCTTCTGCAAGTATGTCGTTCGGTTCGTTGACGCTCGGCCGTTCCGTGAGGTATAGAAGATACCTGGAAATGTCATAGTTGTACGCATCAATCGTGTTGCGCGACAGACCGCGCTCAACAGTGACGTAGTCTATGAACAACCGCCGGTATTGAAGCAACGCAGCTTGTTCCTATCGAAACAGGACCCTCGTTCCGCACTGTAAGAACCCAACCGCCCTTACAGCTCCACCTCTCTCAAATACGATGCGGCATCCTCGGGTGCGGTCGGGTTAACGTAAAATCCTGTGCCCCACTCGAACCCGGTCACCTCGAGAAGCCGCGGCGTTATCTCGATGTGCCAATGATAGTACTCGTTGTCGCTTTCACGGCACGGCGATGTATGAAGCATATAATTATATGGTGGTTCCGCAAGCGCTCTGCTGAGTCTGAGCAGCGTCTCGCGGAAAACGTGCGCCAGATCGTCCACCTCATCCCTTGTTATCCGCTCGAAGGTGCTTCGGTGTTTTCGCGGCATCAGCCAGATCTCAAACGGAAAGCGAGGTGCAAAAGGAACGAACGCCACAAAACCGTCACTCACTACAACAGTTCTGCCCGCATAGTTGATCTCTTCCCTGGCAATATCGCAGAAAACGCACCGCTCCTTGAGATGAAAATAGGTCCTGGCACCGCGCAGTTCTTCGACAACCCGTCTCGGCACGACGGGCGTGGCTATCAGTTGAGAATGAGGATGCGGGAGCGAGGCGCCGGCAACCCTGCCGCGGTTCTTGAATATGAGTATATACCGGAACCGGTCGTCCCGCTTGAGATCGATATAGCGCTCCTTGTACATCCACAAGATCTCGCCGAACTGCCTTTCGTCCACCGTCTGCACTCGGTCGTCGTGCTGAGGACACTCTATAATCACCTCGTGTGCGCCGATCCCGTTCATAACGTCGTAAACACCTTCCCCTGCCCTGTCCAAATCGCCTTCGATCTGCAGCGCGGGAAACTTGTTCGGCACCACGCGGGTCCACCATCCGGACGTGTTCGGCCCCGTGCCGGGAGGACGAAATGCAGCGATCTCAGGCGGGGTCTTGTCCTCATTACCTGGACAAAAAGGGCACGGACCCGCCTCCTGCTCCTCCGGCGGCCTGACCATCCTCAGACGACGGCCTCGCTCGGAAGCGATGATCACCCACCTGTCGACTACCGGATCTTTTCTCAGCTGGCGCATACGTTACCTAAAGGCTCGCTCGCGGTTCTTTTATGCCGAGCACTTCAATGATGTGATATCCGTAACTGCTTTCCACTATATCGCTGATCTTGCCCTTTTCCAGGTTCAGGACAGCCTCTCTATACGCCTCGTCGAGATCATCGACCTCAACGAAACCCAGATCGCCGCCGAGCGGAGCGCTCATGATGTCCTCCGAATACTGTCTCGCCAGCGCGGCGAAATCCTCTCCCGCAAGGATGCGCTCGCGTATATCCTTGATCTTCTCGAGCGCCTGCGCCTGCTTGACCGGATCGCTCCTGTCAACCATGATAAGAATATGGCGCGTCCGGATCTCTGTCCGCCGCTGCTGCAAAGCGGCCTGGCGGGCACTGATAAAGATGGATAACGCAAAGATCAGGGCTATTACACCTACAATGATCAGGTTCCGTTTCATTGTCCAGTACTGTACCTCCTTGCGGTTCTCTCAGGAACCTCCCTCATAAGCCAAGCTCGCTGAACTTGTTAAAGTACCCGAGCCAGAACCTCAGCACAAAGGCACCAATGATGCCGGCAACGATCAGATATATCAGTACTCCCATTATCACGACAAGGTTCTTGGCCGCCTGCATAGCCTCCGCCTCGTGAAGATCGGCCACCTTCTCCAGATGTTGGTCGAGCCTGCCAGCTTCTTCGCCGCTGTGAATCATCTCGCGTGCCAGATCGCTCAGGTAGTGACACCCCGATAATGCCGCGCTCACCGATTCGCCGGATTCTATAGCAGGAATGCACCTCAGAAGGCTCCGTTCTATATACGGATTGTTCGTGGTCCCAGCCGACTTGCGGAGCGCCTCCGTCACCGGAACACCGCTCCTCAAGAGCAGACCGAAAGATCTGGTAAAACGCGCAAGGGCAAACCTGCGAAACAAAGGTGCAATGGGCCACAGAAACGTGCTGACGAGCCCGACGACCCAACCGAGAAGTCCTGCCCGCGACAAGATGACTGCCACTACAAATACCGCCGCCACTATCAGCAATAACCGACCCATGTTTTCAGCAAACACGCGCCCGAGTTTGTTGAAGTCCACGCCGGATAGCGTCGTCGATTGACGGAGCGCAGACATGAAATTCGATACGAGTATCAGGAGAACAAACAGAATGATCGGATAAACGAGTCTACCGCAGATCTTCCTCACGAGCTCGACAGTCCGCTCATAATACTGCGCTAGGCTATCGAATATCTCGTCCAGTCTGCCGCCCATCTCCCCGGCGCCGACGAGCTCCACGAAGAATCTCGGCAGATACCTCGACTGTTCGCGTGCAGCCTGTTCCAGTGTCGAACCCGCCTGAATAGACACCGCCATTCTTGACATGACGTTTTTCAGGCGGGAGTTACTGGAATTTCTACTGACAATCTCTAGACTTCTCAGGATGGGTATACCGGCGCTGTGGGACGTGGCGAGCTGGCGACACAGCGGAGCCATGGTACGAGGGCTAAGTTTGGACGAGAAAATCATCTAGGACCGCTCAACCTTTCTAACTCTCCGTTTTCTCCGGTTCCTTGACGATACGGTACGTCGGATAGGCGAAGTTCACGTCGCTGCAAGCCTCAAAATCCTGTAATACACCGCGCGAAAGCTCGTCCCCCACGATTCTGCGCCGTCTGGCGTCCGTGAGGTACCTCAAAGTCAGTTTCACCCCGTTGTCGACTATCCTGACGTACACTGCGGGGGTGAGTTTCGAGTACTTGATCGGGTACTTCTTAGTGAGTCGCTTGAGAGCAGACTCAACGCGCCGCTGCATCTCATCAGCACCTTTCATGGCGCGTTGGAGCATTATCCCACGCGCCTTGTCCCAATCGCTCTCGAACGTCACGGTCACGTCCATCTCGTCCCATATGAACGGGAACCCGCTTGTATAGTTCCAAATCGGCGCGCGGAAAAGGGTATTGTTCGGGCAATGTACCAGGCGAAACGTGCTCTGTTCGGCAGACACCCACTCGCCAACCTCGAGCAGCGTCGTCTCAAACAATCTGATGTCGATGACGTCGCCGGTGACGCTGCCGAGCTTCACCCTGTCCCCCACGCCGTACGGCCGGCGTACCAGGATGAAAAACCAACCTGCAACGGAGAGTATCGCGTCACCAAGGGCCACCACAAGACCGGCGGCCGTGACGCTCAGAATCAGGGGCAGGGTGGCAAGCTGTTGGGCCCAGATCAGAGCAACGACGACCAACACGACCGCGGTTGCAACGTACAGGGCTGCTCGACGGGCTTTGTGTCTCCTGTTGACGTCCTCGACAACCCTGTTAATGATGCGAAACGCGAGGAACATGCACAGGTAGATGACGATGACCGCGGCTGCGGTCCCGACGATCCGTGTCTCGCCCAGCCAGCTTGCGAGGTTCGACGCCACGCGCGATCCCGAAGATGTAACCTGCTCCATCCCTATACCCCGATAGATAAAGCTGGAAAACGTCCCTCTTCCGCCACCGCCCGATTATATCATTGAGCTGCCACGTTTTCAAGCACTCTACCAGCGCAGGGTTTTGCGGTAGAGCTTTTTTCGTGGGTAGAGCCGGCCAATAATGTATGGCGACGAGGAACACCTCGGGTTTGTTACCTTCGTCACCGGCCCTCCAGTCCAGACAAGGGGCTGCAGCCCCTTGCCTCATCGCGTGGGGGGCAACCCTCTGGCTAACCCGGGGCGCGCAGGTCACAGCGGCGAGCGCGCCTATTCCCGTTGAGATGCTCAGTTATCGTTGGCGATTGACGGGAGGGCGCTCTCCCCGGCGAGTCTTCGACAAGACACTCCCCCACGAGACGTACGGTTAACCATACCGCCCGGTTTACCAGCTGAGCGCAGCCATGTTGCCTGGGGTCAAATCAGCG
>Ga0180438_10001223_pt1 | contig 45909 bp, 28 predicted proteins | sample SS_ome_12_FD_132455 | JGI IMG/M metagenome (GOLD analysis project Ga0180438, IMG submission 132455) | Hypersaline lake sediment archaeal communities from the Salton Sea, California, USA - SS_3_D_2 metaG | ecosystem: Environmental > Aquatic > Non-marine Saline and Alkaline > Hypersaline >...
GACAAGACGCTGTTCATGCTCTACACGTTCAAGGACGTGATCATCGCGTCGGCCAGCCCGGCGGGCTCTGCCGACACGGAAGACCCGCTGCCGATGGAGGAGGTGACCTTCCGCTACGGGCAGGTCAACTGGGAGTACACGCCGACGGACATCACTGGCGGCGGCAAGAAGGGCGCCGCCGTCCAGGCCGGCTGGAGCACGTTGATGAACAAGCCCATGTAACAACGGGCTGTCGGCCGCGACGGGGCCGGGCGAGGAATTGGCCAAGCCGCGACCGAGGAGCCGGCCCCGCCCGGCCGACAGCCTGCCCGGCTGGGCTCCGGCGTAGGAGCCCGAGGACGCCACGGACTATTCGTTCGGCCGTGGCGTCCTGTTTTGTTCGGGGGGATGGAACGGACGTGCCACAGAGGCGCAGCGCGGCCTTCGGCGGCGACCATAGCTCGCGCCGCCCGCGCCGCCCGCGCCATCGGCCGGGGAAGACCGATGGGGTCCGCGTTCAGGTCCCACCACGCGTCGGCTCGGCAGCTCAGCCCGCCCGGTGCAGGATCTTCGCGGCGGCCCATTCGGCGAGCATGATCGCGACGGCGGCGGCCAGCAGGACCGGCCAGAGGTCGGTCTGGCGGTTTCGTGCCAGGCGCCGGCCGAGGTCGGCCAGTTCGGCAGCGTGGACGATCCGCCCGCCGGTCAGCTCGGCCAGGCGGCGGAGATTGTCCCAGTGGGCCCCGATCGCCCGCAGTTCCGGCGGCGCGGTGCGGGCCAGTGTGGTCGCCCAGGCCGCCCGCCCTTCGGGCAGGGCCACCTCGAGCGAGGCGGGGCTCGGGGGCGCGTCGAGGCGGGCTTCGTAGCGGCCGGGGGCCGACTGCACGAGAGGGAACGTCGAGTCGGCACTGTTGGCATCGGGGGAGGCGATCCGCCCGGTCAGTTCCAGCAGGTTGATCGGGCCGTTGGCGTCGGCGGCGTCCAGGCGGATCAGCAGGCCCGCCGCGTCGTGCCGAACGTGTCCGCTGAATCGCGGGTCGCCGGCCGGACGGAGGACGAACCGCGCGGCCGCGGCCGTCAGGCGGGTCAGGGCGCCCCCGTTCTGCCAGTTCGGGTTCTCCGCCGCGGCTGGGTGCAGCGCCAGGCCGACGCTCCGGGCGAGCCCGACCCGCCGGACGGCCAGCAGCGGATCGCCCTCGTCGCCGACGCGTGCGAGGACATCGGCCTTCGGCTGGGCGGCGCAGAGCAGATAGGCCCCGACGCCGGGCAGCGGTCCGGCGGGGCGGCCCAGCGCGGGGCGAAGCAGCGCCGCGCCGAAACGCCCGCGCCGAAGCGCATCGCCGCGCCGGCGGCGCAGGAAGCCGGCAAAGACTTCCGCCAGGCCCGACAGGTCCTGCCGCTGAACCACCGGCGCCGACAGCAGCCGGGCCAGCGTCTCCAGCGGTGAGGCAGCCTCGGCCGCGCCCCCGGGCCCGACGGCCACCACGGCCAGCGACAGCTTCTGTCTGCGAAACTCCTCTGCCACCCGATCCGGACGGAACCGGCTGGTCATCAGGTCACTGACGACGACCACGAGCCGGTCCCGCTCGGCTGCGGCGGGCATGGTGGTGGCCTGCTGAAGGGCCTTGGCGACGTCCGTTCGCCCGGCCGGCCGGACGCGGCCGAGCGCTTCGCGCAACGCGGCGAAGTCGATCGCCTCCGCGCCGCTGTGATAGACGCGTCGGGCCGCGTCGGAGAACGTGATGACGGTCAGGGCATCGGCGGCGGTCAGGTGCCTCCGGAGGCTGACGACGGCCTCAAGGGCCTGGTCGAACTTGACCCGTCCGGGCTCGGCGGGGTCGGCGGGCTCGGCCATCGATCCGGAGGCGTCGAGCGCGACGACGAGCTGAAGCGGGCGGCGCTGGTAGGGGTCGGCCAGGAGGGGGGCGACGGTGTTGAGCGGGTCGGACCGATCGGCGGGGGAGGCGTGCGGCCCCGCGCCGACGAGCACGAGCCCGCCGCCGGCGCGGACGAACTCGGCCAGCGCAGCCCGCGCGTCAAGCGGCAGGAGCACGCCGGTCGGGTCGAGCAGGATGACGGCGGCGTAGTCCATCCACCCGGCGGCCGACCGCGGCGCCGTGGCGGCTTCGAGGCGCGCGACGGGCAGCCTCAGCTCGTCGGCCAACGCCGCCGCCCCGGCCGCGCCCACGCCCACGACGGCCCCGCGCTGCCGGGCGGGCAGCACGACGGCCTCCGCCCGGTCGTTCTCGCCGAACGGGTCGTTCGCGTCGGGCGACAGGGCGGCGACGTACACCGCCGAGCGGTCCGGCGGGGGCGTGTCGGTCAGCCGAAGGCTCGCGGGGCGGCCGGGCAGCAGGTCCAGGCGACGCTCGAGCAGCTCCGCCGCGGCGCCGGGCGCGGTGCGGCGGATGGTGAGCGCGCGGCGTTGGAGGGCGTTGGCCTCGACGGCGACCAGCAGCCGGACCGACCCGTCCGCCGCCCGGGTGGCCGTCAACTCGCCGATCCGCCCGTCGGGCGGCGGGCTGTCGCATGGCAGGACGAAAACGGGCAGGGCGTCCCGCCCGAGCCGCGCGGCCGGGGCGATCCACTCGGCGTCCATGAACCGCCCGTCGCTCCGCACGATCAGGCCGGCCAGCTCCCCTCGGCGGGCCAGCGCCACGTGCAGCGCGGGAGCCAGCCGCGTCCTCGTCGGGTCGTTCGCTCGGCCCCGGTCGGTGACGATCCCCGCGAAGTCGAATCGCTCTCGCGGAAGCGCTTCGGGCAGCGGCACGTCGGCGTCGAGCTGTCCTCGGCAGGAGCCCGAGACGTCCCGGAGGATCAGGTAGGGTCGAGCCCGGCGCCCGAGCGGTGCGACCGGGCGGGCCAGGGCGGCGGCGGCCAGCGCGACGGCCAGGCACTGAAGCGCGATGTTTATCGCCGGCGTCTGCCGCCCGCGGCGGCGTCCCCACCGCGCCGCGGCGAGCGGGATCCACGCGGCGAGGCCCGGCAGGAGCCACCACGGCTGCTCCAGCCGCACCATCGATGCCAGCACCGAATGCCACTCGCCGATCGCCAATTGCGGGTCCCGCCTGCCGTCTGTGTCCCGCCCGCCGCGCCGCCGGCCCGCACGGCGCCCGGGCCGGGCCCGGGGCCATTGGAAATGTGCCCCCGCCGATTTGCAACGGGAAACTCCGCCCCCGCCGATCGCCGCGCCGCCGGCCCGGCCGGGCCCGGCGGTCGAGCTGCCGCTCATGTCGGGTGAGAGATCGGCCGATAAGAACGAAACGGCAAGGCGCGGCCCTTGCATGGTGCCTGGCGCTAGAATAAACAGGGCGGCGAGGCCGTTGGGGCCGGGCCGTGCCCGCCGGGCAGGAACGACGCCGAGCGAAGAACGGATTGGTTGGATGACGACGGTGGCCACATCGGAAGAAGCTCCGCAACTGCCTCCCGCTGTCCCCCTGATGTCCAATGCGGACTTCCGCGCGCTGGCCAATCCGCGCTCGCGTGAGCTGCTTCGGCTGGCGCAGTACCTGGACCGGCGGCACTGGAAGAGCTCGGCGCTGACCCGCCCGCTGCTGGGGGAGATTTTCCATCAGGCGACGTACCTGGAGGAGCTGCTCGACGCGTACGGCGCCCGCTACAACGAGCGTTGGCGGCCGTACCGGGCGACGATGGCGGCCGCCAAGCTCTTCGCCGGCGTCAACTACGTCCTGCTGCACATCCAGCACTCGCTGCCTGCGTATCGGCTCCTTCCGGTGGAGGGGGACTTCGTCGCGGCGACGGCGGAGGCCGTCGAGTTCAGCGGCCAGGTGCTGCTTCGGATCGGCCGGCGGATGCTGCTCCAGGCGCGGCAACTGGAGCTGGACGCCCCCCCCGGCGACAACCGTGACGAGGAATGGGAGGAGAGCCTTCCCCCCGGGCGTCTGGCCCACAACCGCAAGGGCCACAGGGCCGTCGACGCCAGCGAGACGGTGACGTACCTGGCGACGGCGTTTCTGAACCAGGCTGCCGGCAGCGAGCTGCTGCACGTGCCGATGCGTATCCGCCCGAGCGAATACCTCCGCTGCGTGCCGGAGACGGTCAGCGAGGAGGAGGTCAGGCGGCTGCAGCACCAGTTTCACAACCTCCAGTCGCTTTACGACACGTTCGTCTCCGACACCGACACGGAGCGGCTGAACCCGGACCTGCCCGTTCTCCGCGGACACATCAGCGTGATCTTCCACCTGCTGGAGACGGCCACGGGGTTCGCGCATTACTACGAGCGTCACGTGATGGGCAACACGGCCCGGCTGCCGGAAGGCCGCGTGCCGCTGGTGGACGGGCGGCAGCTGATCGACTACCTGATGCGCTACTCGCTGTCGTTCGCCAGCCGGTTCCTCACCGCCGGGCGCGAGCTGTGCCAGAAGATGCTCAAGCGGTACGCGGAGATCGGGCGGGTCGAAGTGGCCGGCCCGCGGTACCGGGGCTTCCACGTCCGCCCGGCGACGTTGGTGGCGAAGATCGTCTGCCACTACGGCAGCAAGGTGTCGATGGAGTTGGCGGGGGACTCCTTCGACGCGTCGAGCCCGATGGACATCTTCCGCGCGAACGAGAAGATCAACCGCGAGAAGAGGGCGTGGCTGTCGGCGGAGGTCGACAAGCTGCCGTGCATCAGGGAGGCGGAGTTCTTCAGCGATCCGTGCCAGGCGGTCCGCCGCGTGGTGTTCACGCTCGCCGAACAGGGGAAGATCGTCATCTACCAGCGTCCGCTGCCGGCCCGGAGCCCCGAGGAATCCGACGCCTACAAGGACCCGCTTCAGTACGTCCTCGACGAGGTCAAGCGTCTCCAGACCACCGGCGTGATCGACATCGAGACGGAGATCACCGTGGCGTTCGTCGGGGACAAGCGGGTGCTGAAGGACCTGAGGCTGCTGGCCGGCTGCGGGTACGGGGAGGACCACTTCGGCAACAACACCCCGCTGCCGAAAGAGATCGCCTACCTTCGCCGCGGGCAGGTGTAGGTCGGCGATGTGGCGCGGGCGAATCGGCGGGTCGCGGGCGCTCGTTGGTGCCGCCGCGGCGCTGCTGGCTGCGATGGGCGGCGGGCCGAAACAGTCGGCGAGGGCCCGGCAGCGCGACGGCGGCGCCGCGGCGCGCGCGCTGCCTCGCGTGGGCATCCGCGACGGGCGGTTCGTCGTCAAGCGGTCCGCCCGGCCGTTCGCGCCGCGAGGGTTCAACTACATCCGCTTGAGGCCGAGATGGCACGGCACGTTCGCCCCGGGCCGATACGATGCCGGCAGGGCCGAGGCGATGCTGCGCCACGTGCGGGCGGGCGGGTTCAACACCGTGCGCGTGTTCGTCGACCCGGCGGCGGGGGCCGGGGTCGTCGCCTCGTCCGACGCGGCGCGGCTGTCTGCGAGGTACATGGGCAACGTCCTGGACTTCCTCGAGCGGGCGAGGGGGCATCGCGTGTACGTGGTGGCCTCACTGCTGATGCTGCCGAGCTGCCGACGGTACGACGCGATCGTCGGGCGGAAGCGGAAGGGCTTCGGTCACGGCAACGAGATGTACTTCGAGGAGGGCTTCGTCCGGGCGAAGGCGCTGTACGTGGGCGACTTCATCGAGGCGATCAAGGCCCGCGATGCGTCGCTGCTGCCGGGCGTGCTGGCCTACGAGCTGGACAACGAGACGCACTTCCTCGCCGAAGCGCTGCCGTTTTCGAAGAAGGCGGGCAAGCTCACCGGGCCGGACGGGAGGACGTACGACCTGTCCAGCGACGGCGGCGTCCAGCGCCTGGCCGACGCCGCGGTGGTCCGCTGGGCCGATGCCTGCGTCGAGGCCGCCCGCCGCGCCGACCCCGACGCGTTGGTGAGCGTCAACGTCTTCACGTTCGCCGCGGTCGGCCGCCGCGGGCCGGGGCGGCTGAGCAAGGCGACGACCAAGGATCGGCGTTTCCCCGCTCGGCCGATGGCGCTGACGCGAACGAAGCTCGACTACATCGACGTGCACTTCTATCCGTTCGACGGCAAGACGCTCGACCGCGACCTGAAGAGCATCGAGTTCGAGGCGTTCGCCAAGGCGTGCAGAGCGGCGGGCAAGCCGATGATCATGGGCGAGTTCGGGGCGTTCAAGAAGGCCTGGCCGACCTTGCCCGCCGCGGCGGCGGCGATGAGACAGCACATTCGCCGCGTCGGGGGATTGGGCTTCGCGGGGTGGCTGTACTGGACGTACGACACCGACGAGCAGTCGTTTCTATGGAACGCCCGCTCCGGCAAGGGCGAGATCTTCGACGCCCTGCGCGGCGAGTTCGTTCCCGACGGAGGCGGCCCGCCGACCACAGATCGGTGAACTGTGAAGCCCGGCCACCTGAGCCCGCCACGGGTGGCGTGGCCGGCCGCGCGGCCGCAAGCCCCCCCCCGCGTGGTTGCTCCGTCCCTGTCGGGACTCCGCAGACCACGGCACCCGATCCATCGAAGGAGCCGCGACAAAGCGCTAGACCCCGATCAGGCCGGCCCCGGCGACGGGGCTGCACGTGAAGGCGGCGAACTTCAGCTTGCGGGGGCGGTAGAACTCCCGCCGCAGCTTTCGCATCAGCGGCTCGACGGCCGATTCGCCCACGACGATCATCATGCACCCGCCGAGCCCCGCGCCGGCGAGCTGGGCGCCGACGACGCCGTCGGCGGCAGAGGCGACGTCGACGAGATGGTCGACGCTTTCGGTGCTGCACGCGTATCGCCCGGGCTGGTCGGCGAGGTCGACGTCGGCGTCGGCGAGGCGTTGCAGCGTCGCGTCGTCGGTGCGGACGAGGAACCGGCGCGGGCGGCCGTCGGGGCCCCGGCGGACGACGCGGTCGCCGTCGTGGCTGGTGCGGATCCACCGCCCGAGCAGCTCGAGGTCGCCGGCGCGGAGGACGTCGGCGAACCGCTCGGACCGCTCCGTCTCGCCGAGCCCGTAGAGCGTCACGCCGCGCAGGTCGTAGCGGCCGCGATGGGTGTGCGTGGTGAAGATCCGGTCGAGGCGATCGCGGAACTCGCCGCCCAGCAGCTCCCGCAGCGCGGCGCGCGAGGGGCGGTCGGGCAGGCGCATCACGGCGCGGTAGATCTCGGCGGGCGCCACGCCGAGGCGTGTGGGCGTCAGGTCGCGGAGATGCTCCGCCGCCGCGGCGGGCGGCCAGGATCGGCGGAGGAGCATTTCGGCGATCTGGTAGCAGGCGACGCGCTGGTTGAAGACGTGGCGGGCGGCCTGGCTCTTGACGGCCTGCGAGCCGCTGTGGGCGATGACCACGCGGAGCCGGCTGGGGAAGGGCATCTCGCCGGCGAGGCGGAACGGGAAGAAGCCGATCCGCCGCAGGCGCCCGATCCGCCCGGCGCGGATCGCGGCGTGGTCGGCGCTGCCGCCGCGCGACCCGACGAACCACTCGCCCTCGCCGCAGAGATCGACGAAGTCCTGAAGTGTCACGTCCAGTCGGTTGAGCCCGACGGCCGCCTCGGCGAAGGCCACCACCAGCGCCGAACTCGACGAGAGCCCCGCGCCCATCGGGATGTTGCCCGCCACCACGCAGTCCATGCCGGCCAGACGCTCGTGGCGGGACTCGTGCTGGAGTCGGAGCATGGCGGCCCGCGCGTAGTTGCTCCAGTCGCCCGGGGCCTCGTCGAGGAAGGTGCGAACGGCGCGGGAGTCGACGAAGTCCAGCCAACTGTCCCAACTCGCCTTGCGCAGCAGGTCGGCGATGCGGAAGCTGCGCGAGGGGAACTCCCGCGCCTGGACGTTGGCGAGTGTGACCAGGTCGTCGTCGCGTCGCCCCGCGGCCAGCAGGACCTCTCGCCCGAGGGCCATCACGTTGACGTGGGCCCCGCGGTGATCGACGTGTCGGCCCATGAGGTTCACGCGCCCGGGCGCGCGGCAGAGGACCATGGGGCGGTCGGGCCCGTATCGTCGGATGAAGGCGGTCACGACGCGCCGGGCAGCCCGGCGGCGGTCCGCGTGGAGGGCCTCGTCGGCCCCGTAGGTCCGCCGCAGCGTCCGCCGCCAGCTCGCCGAGTCGCCCTCGGCGATCGCAAGCCACCGCCCGGCGGGCTTGAGCACGCGAGCGGTCAGCCGCTTGCGGGGCGAGAGGCTGACGCGGCGCGGCGCCTGGCGCCGCCGGAAAGCCTCCTCGATCGCCAGCAGCTCCTCGGGCGTGTTGAAGCCCATCAGGTCGTGCGGGTCGGCGAGGGGCATTGTCTCGACGCGCCCGGCAGCGGCGATCAGGCCGATCGTGTCCGTCAGGTACATCTCGCCCTGGGCGTTGTCCGTGCCGAGCCGCCCGAGCGCCTCAACCAGCCGGTCGAAGCGGAACAGGTACATGGACGGGTTGACCGTGGGCGAGCGTTTCTCGATCTGGTCGGCGGTCAGCCGTCGGCCGGCGAGGCGGATGGTCGAGCCGGCGGCCCGGGCGCGGTCGATGTCGGGGCGTTCGACGACGGCGAGGACGGCCCCGTCGCGGCCCTCGACGATGCGCCCGGACGAGGTGGCAGGGCCCTTGGGCAAGGTGGCCATCACGACGTCGGCGCCCGATTTGCGGAACCGCTCGACCAGGCTGGAGACGACCGACGGGGCGACGAGCTTGTCGCCCATCGTCACCAGCGCGCCCGAGCAGCCGCCTTGGGCGGCCAGCGCGCCGACGGCGACGGCGGCGGCGTGCCCCGTGCCGCGCGGCTCGGCCTGGTGGACGAAGGTTACTTCCGCGTGTGCGTCCGAGACGGTCCGGATGACCTGCTCGGCCTTCTGCCCGACGACCACCAGCAGCCGCGTCAGCCCGGCGGCCTTGTACGCCTCGATCGCCCGCACGATCGCGGGCGTCCCGTCGACGGGGAAGCAGACCTTGTGCAGATCGGCCGAGCCCATCCGCTTGCCCTGCCCGCCGGCGAGAATCACGCAGGCGATGTCGTGAGCTGTATCCATGGGACGTTTCTGTTTACCACAGAGGCGCAGAGAACACAGAAGGGGGCAGGCCAGCCCCACGGTCCCGCCGTCTGCCGGGTCTCTCTGTGCCCGCTGCGCCTCTGTGGTAGGTCTCTCATCTTCACGCGTCGCGGTGATGGAACAATTCGACGACTTCGCCGGCGGGGCCCTTGAAGAAGGCGATGCGCACGGGCAGGGGCGGGTCGGAGGGGATGTCGACGTCCCTGGGCTCCATGGTGACCTCGGCCCCGGCGGCGCGGGCCCGCTCGACGGCGGCGTCCACGTCGCTCGTGCGCAGCGCGAAGTGCAGGATCGCGCCGCCCTCGTCGGGTGTGGCCCGGCCGCCGGCGAAGATCTCGAGATAGTTGCCGTCGCCCGTGTCGAGCATCACCGCCCGCTTGTCGCCCTCGCCCCAGGCGGCCGACTCGACGAAGCCGAGCGCCTCGGTGTAGAACCGCACTGACGCGTCGAAGTCGGGGACCCGCAGCGCCACGTGATGGAAGCCGCCGCCGCCGATCGCCTCGTTGTGTCCGGTCATGTACGTCTCCTTCGCCCGTCGAGCAGCCCGTCGATCTGCCGCCGCGTCAGCTCGAACCGCTCGAGCAGCTCCTTCTCGAACTCGCCCCCGCCCACCAGGTCGGTCTCGGGCGTCACGAGCATTCCGCGAACCCAGCCGCGATGGGTCACCGGCACCCAGATCTGCTTGAGCTGAATGTACGGGTTGATGCACCGCACGCCGCGATACTCCACGCGGAACTGACCTGGATAGTATACGAACCGGCACGAATCGGGGAGCACTCGCTGGAGCATTTCGATCAACTCCCGGACCTTCGGGCGGATCCGCTCGTCCGAGCGGGCGACGATCCACTCCGCGTCGTACTCGGCCGGCGCCTCCTCCTTGCCGAACCGCTCGAACGATTCGGGCACGAGCGGGCGGGAGGCGGCGAGGGCCTTCTCGTCCGGGCGGCGGACGCCGTCGTGGACCAGCCCCTGCCCCCGGCCCCCCCGCGCGAAGCCCAGCGTCGTCAGCAGGTGGCGGGCCGGGCTGATGTCGATGGGGTGCCCGTTCCAGTTCAGCACCTCGACGCGCCCCGCCGCGCACAGCGTGCGGATCGCCTCGGCCGCCCTCTCGGCCGACAGGTCCGCCAGCAGGCGGATGCTCCGCTTGTACAGCAGAACGGGCTGACCGCTCTGGACGACGATCGCGCCGTAGGCCGTCTGGACGAACTTCACCTGCTCGCCGACCTCGTCGGTTACCGGCACGAGGTGGCGGAACGGGTTGGCGGGGTCGTGGCAGTTCAGGAGGATCATCGGCTCGCCGGGCGGCCGGTCGGCCCCGGCCGGCTCGGGCCCGTCGCCGCCGCCGTCGCCCTCGTCGCCGTTGCCGGACCGCAGCTTCGCCTTGCGGATCGCCTCGACGGCCTCGGGCAGGGCGTACTGCTCGCCGGCAAGCCCCTGGACGAAGTAACCGCGGCGGAGCTTGCCGAGCAGTTCCTGCTTCGCCAGCGCGCGGCGGATGGGCTTCCACCGCGGCGCGGCGGGCTCGCCCTTCAGCACGTCGCGGCAGACGATGCCGTACCGCTTCAGCAGCAGCTCGGCCCACCGCTCGTTTCGCTCGGCCGGCGTGGGCAGGCCGCCCTCGGGCGGGGCCAGCCGCTCGGTCGGCGCCCATCGGCCCAACCGCGGGTCCAGCTTGCGCAGCTCGAGCATGTGGCGGACGATCAGGTCGATCGTCACGCCCTTCTTCGTCGGTCGCGTGCCGAGGTCGTAGCAGCCGGACAGGCCGCCGTAGAAGCCCGCGCGGCGGATCGACTCGTAGCTGTCGTTGGTCGCCTCGCCCGTCCAGACAAGGTGCCAGATCGCCCGCAGGACGATCCGCCAGTTCAGCTTCGTCTCGGCGACGGCGTCGTCGAAGAAGCATGCCCCGTGTCTGGCAAGGTACCGCCGCACCGCGTCGCAGGCGGCGCCGATATCGTCGTCCCACGCGCGGACGTCCGCGCCGCTGTCGGCCGGGTCGGGCGCGATCCACCCGCCGTCGGAGCGGAGGCAGAAGCCCACCCGCCCGCGCTTCAGCGTCCGGCAGTCGAACCGCCGCCAGTGCACCTCGCCGCCGTAACAAAGCCGATCGAGCATCGACGGATCGTAGTCGCCCACACGCAGCGGCAGGATCGAGCCTTCCCACAAGGCCTGGTAGCTCTCCGTGCCCTCGAGCTGCGCGATCACCTCCCGCAGCCCGTCGACGCCCGACAGCCGCGTCGACGGATGCGCGTGCTGCCAGCGGATCAGGAAGTCGGCGTACTCGACCGGCTTGGCCGGCTCGGTCTCCCTCCGCAGCCGGTTCAGCGTCAGACGGTGGATCTCCCTGAGGTTGGCCTTGTGACACCACTGGGGCAGGGCCTTCGTCGGGACGTACTCGCCCCGCGCGATCGTGCCCGCCTCGAGGAGGGCCTCCAGCGCGGCTTCGACGAACGCGTCGCCGAAGCCGTATCGCTCCATGACCTCGTACTTGGTCACCGGCCCGCGGCGGCGGAGGCAGCGCGCGATCAGCTCGCGCCGCGCCTCGTCACGCGGCATCTCCCGCTCGAGGATCTTCGCGGGCAGCCACGTCTTCGCGGCGACGTGGCGGGCGTCGGCCCCCTCGCCCAGGCGGATCGCCTCGTAGGCCGACAGGAGCTTGTCCAGCCGTTTCTGGTCGGCCTTGGTCTTCGCGACGGCGGCGGCGGGGCAGGGGGCCTTCCGCGCCAAGTTCGCGAGGAGCTTCCGGTCGGCGGCGTCGAGCTTGGCCCTCGACGCGAAGGCTGCGCGGTAGAGCGGGAAGCTCTCGGAGGCGATCCACCGCCGCCTGAGCGTCTCGACGGTGGTGACGGGCACGCAGACGGCCCGGCGGCCGTCGGCGAGGGCGTCGAGCATCTGGCGGGCCTCGCCGGCGCACCGGGCGGGCAGGGAAAGCCCCCCCTCCTCGTCGCCCTCGACGTCGGCGAGGTCGCCGAGCGCGCCCAGCGCGCGGGCCAGCTCGTTGGCGTCGCGGGCGCGGCGCTGCGGGTGGGTGTGCTGGAGGCGTGCGTCGACGGTGTCCACGGCGTCGGCGTCGAGCAGGTTCCGCAGGGTCTCCTCGTCGAGGATCTGTCGCAGCAGCTCGCGGTGCAGGTGCATCAGGCGGCTGCGGCGCTCGCGGGTGGGGACCGCGCCGGTCTGGCCGTACTGGCCCAACAGCAGCAGCGTGTGGGTGAACGGGGAGGGGACGGCCGCCTCGAAGACCTTCACGCCGATGCCGCCGTCGTGGAGGCCCGCCAGCACCCGCCGCAGCGACGGCGCGTCGAGGGCCTCGTGGAGGCATTCGCGGAGCGTCTCGGCGATCAGGGGGAAGTCCCGCCGCTCGCGGCAGGCGTCCAGCAGGGCCGACGCGCGGAGCGACTGGAGCCAGACCGGCGTCCGGCGCCCCTGATACTCGCGGAGGACCAGCATCGATCGGACGGCGTTGTGGCGGAAGCGCGAGGCGAAGACGGGCGACCGGACGAGGGCCTCGCCGAGCAGCTCGTCGACGTCGCCGGGCCCGACGAGGTCCAGCAGGGCCGAGCCTTTCCTGCGGCCGCGGCGCGGGCCGAGGGCGATGCGCTTGCCCTTCGGCAGCGTCAACAGGATCCCGTCGTCCACCGTCGCCGATGCCGGGCGGAACCCCCGGGCCCGCTCGATCGCCTCGCACAGCGCCAGCGCCCACGTCTCGTTCACGCGGATGCCGAACGAGGAGTGGATGACGATCTGCCGGACCCCCAACTCGTCCTGGAAGTGCTCGACCATCACCAGCCGGTCGGACGGCACGTCGCCGGCCAGGAGCTGCTGCTCGCGGAAGTACTCGCAGATCGACGCCGCGCCGTTGTCGTCGACGTGGAAGCTCTCGACGAGCCACTCAGCCGCGTCGCCGGCGGCGAGGTGCCGGGCCATCTCGCGCCGGAATCTCCCGACCAGGGCGCCGAGGTCGGCGGTTCTCGAGTCGCGGTCGCCGCCCCAGAACGGAATCGTGGGCGCCCGCCCGTAGACGTCCTCGACCAACACGCGGTTGCGCCGGATGCCCAGCACCCGCCACGAGCTGCTGCCGAGGATGAAGATGTCGCCCGTCCGCAGGTCCTCGACGAAGCCCTCGTCGAGCTGCCCGACCTTCGTCCTCTTGCTCTCGAACCAGACGTCGTAGTCGGCGATATCGGGGATCGTGCCGCCGGCGCGGAAGGCGATCAGGCGGCTGGCACGGTCGGGCAGCAGGCGGTTGTTGACCTGGTCCCACGTCAGCTTCGGGAAGGGCGGCTGGTCCATCTCGAAGTCGTAGTTGCCGGCGAGCATCTCGAGCGTGCGGTCGAACTGGGGGCGAGGCAGGTCGTGGTAGCAGTGGGAGCGGCGGCACAGCCGGTAGAGCTCGTCGGCGTCCCACTCGTCGGCCGCCACGGCGCCGACGATCTGCTGGGCGAGCACGTCAAGGCAGTTGTGGGGGATCCGCGTCGTGTCGATCCGCCCGTCGCAGACGGCCCGGACGAGCACGGCCGACTCGACGAGATCGTCGCGGTCGGTGACGAGCAGTCGGCCTTCGCTGGTCGCGTCGAGCAGGTGCCCGGCCCGGCCGATCCGCTGGAGGCCGCGCGAGACGGACTTGGGCGTCTCGATCTGACAGACGAGATCGATGCTGCCGACGTCGATGCCCAGCTCAAGCGACGAGGTGGCCACCAGGGCGTCGAGGTCGCCGCGCTTCAGGCGGCTTTCCATGCCCAGGCGGACCTCCTTCGACATGCTGCCGTGGTGGGCGCCGACGGTCACGTCGGACCCGGCCGACAGCTCGTTGAGTCGCAGCGCCGTCCGCTCGGTCTTGTAGCGGCTGTTGGTGAAGATCAGCGTCGTGTCGTGGCCTCGGATCAGCGAGAGCATCTGCTCGTACGCCGAGCCCCAGATCGCGTCGAAGTGGGCCTCCAGCAGGTTGTCCACGGGCGTGACGACCCGGACGTCCAGGTCCTTCCTGCCGCCGACGTCGACGATCTCGCAGTCGCGGGGCCGGCCGTCCTCGCCGACGCCCACGAGGAAGCGGGCGATCTGGTCGAGGGGCTTCTGCGTGGCCGACAGGCCGATGCGGACGAAGTCGCGGCCCACCCAATGCCTCAGCCGCTCCAGCGACAGCGACAGGTGCACGCCCCGCTTGTTGTCGGAGATGGCGTGGATCTCGTCGACGATGACGTAGCGGACGGCCTTGAGGCAGCGGCGGAACTTTTCGGTGGCGAGGATGATGTAGAGCGACTCGGGCGTGGTGATGAGGATGTGGGGCGGTCGCCGCGCCATCTCGGCCCGCTGGGACGGCGTCGTGTCTCCCGTGCGGACCCTCGAGCGGATCTCGGGCACGCCGACGCCCGCGCGGGCGGCCCGGCGGCGGATGCCGCGCAGCGGGCGGACCAGGTTCCGCTGGATGTCGTTGTTCAGCGCCTTCAGCGGCGAGAGGTACAGCACGTGGACCGCATCGTCCAGCCCGTCGCGGACGCCGAGGCGGAACAGCTCGTTGATGCACCACAGAAACGCCGCCAGCGTCTTGCCCGAGCCGGTCGGCGAGAAGATCAGCGTGCTGCGCCCCTCCGCGATCCTCGGCCAGGCCGCCTCCTGCGGCGGGCTCGGCCGCCCGAACGCCTTGGCGAACCACTCCCAGACGTAGGGCTCGAACAGCTCCGGCAGCTCGGCCTGCGGCGGCTTCGCCGGGGGCGGGCCTCGTTTCGATCTCCGCTTGGCCAACCGCGATTCCTCACTGGCCCTGCCGGTCCTTGACGAGCCCGTAGACCGTGTCGGTCACCTGGTATCCGTAGTTCGTGTACAGCAGCAGGGCGCGGAAGTTGGTCCAGCCGGCGCTGATGAAGGCGTCGCGGTAGCCCAGCCGCTGCATCTCCCACAGCGAGCGGAGCAGCAGGTACCGGCCCCAGCCGACGCCGCGCTGGTCGGGCTCGACGCCGAGCCACTCGGTGAACAGCGACCGCTGCGCGGCGGCGGCGCGGCAGTACTCCCCGGCCGAGATGGACCGGCAGACGCCGATCTGCTCCCCGTCGCGAACGGCGCGGACGGTCAGCCCGGGCAGCTCGCCGCGCCCGGCGGGCCGCTGGACGATCACGTCGGCCCACGCATCCGGCGGCGCCGGCCGCGGCGGCGGGGCGCCCCGGCGGGCCATGAAGATCTCCCCCTCATTCGTCGCGTACCCGTTCATCCGCACCAGCCCGTAGACGTGGGCCATCCGGTCGGAGAGCATCCCGAACGAGAGGTGATAGAACGGGTAGGCGCAGGGCTTCTGAAAGGCCCGGACGTCTTCGGCGCCGTGGGCGGCGAGGTAGGTTTCGGCCTCCTCGAGCAGCCGCTGGCCCGTGGGGCGATGCGACGGCTGATACGTCAGGAAGCGGATCACCCCGCCCCGGCGCGTCGTGCCCTCGACCTCCACGTCCCGCAGCGCCACGTGGGCGAAGCCGACCGTCCGCCCGGCCTGCTCGGCCAGGATCAACTGCTCGGTGTGCAGCCGCTGCGGGGGGTCGGACGAGCGGGCGGACCAGGGCAACTGCTGCTCGAACTCCTCGCCGCTGACCGGGTAGCAGTGCGGCACGCCGGCCAACTGCTCGTTGTACACCGCCGCCAGGTCGCTCGCCCCGGCCGGAGCGCGATACGTGATCTTCATGGGGCCCCCTTCGCTGTCAATGCCCGCACCAGCGGGGCGGTCAGTTTCCCGGGGCGCACCTGCTCGACCGCGATCCGCTCGCAGCCGTTGAAGGCGGCGAAGTCCGACAGCTTGGCCGCCAGCGCCCCGGCCGCCGCGTCGAAGCCGTCGAAGCCCGGCTCGAACGTCAGCCGTCGGACGATCAGCCGCCGGGCGCGTCGCTCGGCCTTCGCGTCGAGGCGTCCGATGAACTGCCTGCCCCAGAGGATCGGCAGGCAGAAGTAGCCGTACTTCCGCTTGGCCGCCGGGAGGTAGCATTCCAGCTTGTAGTCGAAGCCGAACAGCTCCCTGAGTCGGCCCCGCCAGATGACCAGGCCGTCGAAGGGCGAGAGGACGTGCAGCCGCTTCCGCCGGCGGCGGCGGGAGGCGGCCTCGACGGCTTCTGTCAGGGCGTACCACGGCCCGCCGTCGAGTCCGGGGACGGCCAGTTCGACGGCCTCGTCGGCGTCGATCAGCTCGGCGACGGCGCGGCGGACGGCCTCGCGGTCGCGCAGCGACCAGTGGCGCAGATTCGAGACGCCCTGCCGGGCGAGCAGGCGGCCGATGCGCCATCGCATCACGTCGTCGGCCGGCGGGGCGGTCGTATCGACGTCTGCCGGCAGGACGCGCTCGGCGAGGTCGTAGACCCGCTGGAAGCTGCGGCGTTCGGTGACCATCAACTCGCCCAGGGAGAACAGCGTCTCGAGGGCGCGCTTGGCGGGCTTCCAGTCCCACCAGGTGCCCTGTTTTCGGGCGTCGGGGGCGGCGAAGTCCGCCGAGGCGGCCGGGCCGTCGCGACGAATGCGGGCGCGCACTTCGTCGACGGCCTTCGCGTGGCGCTCGAGGAACTCCCGCGTCCGGGGCCGGTCCGCGAAGCGGTTCATCGACCGCACGTAGTAGCGGTAGTCGCACATCGGCACGTAGCTGGCGGCGTGCGTCCAGTACTCGAAGACGCGCCGATCGGCCGCCAGCAGTTCGTCGAGCATCCGCGGGTGGTAGTCGCCCCGCCGCGACCACAGCGTGTGGTGGTGGGCCCGCTGGACGACGGAAATCGTGTCGATCTGCACGTACCCCAGCCGCTCGATCGTCTGCGCGACGCCCTCCTTGCCGCCCGGCAGCTCCCACGGGCCGTCCAGCCCCTGGCCGGCCAACGCCAGCTTCTGTGCGAGGGCCTTGGTGATCTTCACTGGTCGGCGCCCTCCCGTGCGAGCCGCTCGCCCCGGAGGCGCTTGAGCGTGTCGATGACCTTCCGGGCGTCGATGATGCGGACACAGACGTCGTGCAGCTTCGGCTTCCACCGGCCGGGCACGATGGTGGCCAGCACCCCGCGAATCGACACGCCCCGGGCCAGGTGAGACCGCAGCAGCTTCGACTTGTCGGCGTTGTCCAGGTAGCGGCGGATCTGCCCGTAATGGGCTGGCATCAGCTCGCCCCGCTTCAACTCGACCAGCACCAGCTCGTCGGCCTCGATGTCCAGGAAGACCAGGTCCACCACGTGGCGGTCCTTCCGGTGATCGGTGTAGACGTGGTGTTGGCGGGCGAGCAGCTCGACGGGCCCGTCGAACAGCAGCGACGGGTCGGCCTCGACGGCGTCCTCCAGGTCCCGCTCGGTGTCGACCGATTCGTACTCGGCGGTCAGTGTGCGGTGGATCCGGGCGGCCTTCTTCGCGCCGATGCCGCGAAGGGCGCGGAACTCGGCCTCCCCCGCCTCCGCGATCCGCCGCACGCTTCCGAAGTGCTGAAGCAACTGCCGCGCCACCACCATCCCGCAGCCGGGCAGCATCTCGACGACGCGGCGCTGGAGGTCCGGCAGGTCGGTCGCCTTCCGCTTCGGGATCAGGGAAATCTCCGGGATGCCGATCTGCTCCTGGCGAGCGATCATCGCCAGCAGGGCGGCGGTCTCCTCGACGTTCGGCGTCGAGAGCACGTTGATGCCGTACAGCAGCATCATCGAGCTCATCGCGCCGCGGACGGCCTGCGGATCGAACCGCGAGTACGCGTAGTTGACCTGCCCCTCGACGATGAGGATCGGCACGCGGAAGTGCTCGCGGAGGTAGATCGCGCTGGTGAACAGCGTCTTGTCCTGAATGCCCATGAGGAAGCCCCCCCCCGTCCGCCGCTCGGCCGCCACGCGCTTGCCGAGGAAGTACCGGTCGACGTTGCCCTCGTCGGCCTCGACGGGCTGGATCCGAGCGCCCATCTCCGCCAGCAGCGCCGCCGGCTTGAGCTTGGGCTTCGTCACCGAGATCGTCACGGCCGACATGTCAACGGTCATGTGCTTCCCCTTCGTCTCCACAGGCCGGCTATCGGTACACGACGTCCAGCTCCTCGAGGCGGCGTTTCGCTGCGGCTTGCCCGGGGCGTGCCAGCCAGCGGACGATCTCGAGGTACAACTGGATCCAGTACTTCTGCCAGTACGTTCGCGGCTTACTCCTGCCCATGCGGACGATGGCCGGCCCGTCGCGCCGCGGGAAGACGGGCAGGTCCGCGCCGGCGATCCGGCGGGCGTCGCGCATCACCTCGCCGTATCGGCCGTCGGTGAAGGCGGCCATGTGGTCGTAGCTGCCGCGACGGGCGGTGAGGTACTCGGCCATCCGCGCCGCCAGGATCGGGCGGACGCGCCCGTACTGCTCGTCGCGGAAGTGCTTTACGCCTCCGCCGCCGACGTTGGCGGGGTAGACGTCTTCCAGCTCGTAGGGCACGGGCCCGATGCGGCTGGCGAGGACGACGACGTGCACGTCGCACGCCTCGAAGTCCCTGGCCGGGTCCGCGCCCGTCGCCACGCGGATCGCCCGCCGCATCGACGCGTGCGACGGCGAAGACGAAAACGGCCGACGCACCGAGCACTGGAGGATCACCAGCAGCCGCTTGTCCGCCGGCGGGCTGTACTCGTCGATCACGTACCGGTGGAAGGCCGACACGTGCGGGCTGTCGATCTCGAGCTTTCGCTCGGGCAGGATCTCGCCGGGATCGACGGCCCAACTGAGCCGCTTTCGCGAGTCGGCCGCCTCTCGCCGCGTCCGCTCGGCCCATCGGGCCGCCCAGCGGTACTGCGGCGCCGCCCGGCCGGGCACGAGAAGGCCCTCGACGACCTGCCCGCTGCCGACCAGCTCGGCCAGCACCGGCTGCACGTCGCTTTCCGGCAGCTCACACAGGGCCAACAGCTCGTCGCGCGCGAGCGGCCCATCGGCCTTCAGCAGCGTGGCGATCACGCGATGTCGCACCTCGTTGCGGTTCACCTCAGCCTGTCCATGCGATAGGATAACCTAACAAAAACCAAACGTCAAGGGAAGAAACACATTTTGTGCGGCCCGGGCCGACGGGCATTCTACCGGCCCGGCGGGAGGTGGGGCGAGTTAAACGCACAGATGCGGCCTCGTTGGGCCCTCGCGAGCCGAAAGCCCGAGCCTCACGAGGCCGCCAGCGGCTCGGAGGGGGGTGGGCGTTCTCTGTCAGGTAGAGCCGCTCTGTTCGCTCGATTGCGATCGGGCCACCGGACCGATGGGCGATTCGTGTCGGGACGTTGACGCAGGCGAAGGAGACGGGATGAGCAGGTTGGTGATCTGGTCGGCGGCTGCGGTCGCCGTGATGTGGCTTTCTGTGGGCGCCGCCGTCGGCCAGGACGCCTCGCCGGCGAAGGCGGACGCCAACGCGGCGACGCAGCCGACGCAGCCTTCGACGCAGCCGACGCAGCCGAGCACCCAGCCGGCGAAGCACTTCACCGAGGAGTGGTTCGACCTGCTGGCCAAGGGCGGCAAGACGATGCTGTTTCTGGCGCTGCTGTCGATGACGTCGCTGACGTATGCGTTGGAGCGGCTTTTCCGGCTGCGGCGGGGGGCGATCGTGCCGGCGGGCCTGTCGGCCGCGGCCAGCCGGCTCTGGCGCGAGGGGAGATACGACGAGATCATCGTGCTGGCCGAGCGGCGAGGCAGCACGCTGGGGCGGATCCTCCAGTTCATCGTCCGCCATCGTGACAACCCGGTCGCGGACGTCTCGACGACGGCGGGGGACATTGCGGCCGTCGAGCTTCGCTACCACGCGCGGCGGTGCTATCCGCTGGCGGTGGTGGCGACGCTCAGCCCGCTGCTGGGGCTGCTGGGGACGGTCTTCGGGATGATCGAGTCGTTCGACGTGGTGGCGATCGCCGGGGCGTTGGGCGACGCGTCTCAGTTGGCGGCGGGCATCTCGAAGGCCCTGATCACCACGGCGGCGGGGCTCGTGATCGCGGTCCCGTCGCTGGCGGGGTATCACTACTTTCGCCAGCGGACGAACCTCTACGGCGACCTGCTGGAGAAAGAGGTCACCGACCTGGTCGTCGAGTGGATGATGAAGAAGGAGGCGTGAGATGCGGATCCGACACCGACGGGACGAGGAGAACCCCGAAGTGCAGATGGCGCCGCTGATCGACTGCGTCTTCCTGCTGCTGATCTTCTTCCTGCTGGCGACGACGCTGAAGAAGATCGAGAAGGAGCTTCCGCTGGAGCTGCCCCACTCGGCGGCGGCAGTGGACATCCCCGAGGAGCCGGACCTGCTGATCATCAGCATCGACCGGGCCGGGCGGAAGTACATCGGCGCCGAGCCGATGGGCACCCGGGCGCTGCACGCGTACATCAAGAACGCCGCGAGACAGAACCCGAACCAGCGGGTCCGCGTCGACGGCGACGAGAACGTCGTGTACCGTCACGTCATCGAGGTCATCGAGCTGTGCCAATTCGAGGGACTGCGCAATGTCGGCCTCCACACGCGGAAAGACCCCGCCAAGCGCGTCTACTGACGGGCTCCGCGGCGGGGCGATCGCACCGGACCTCGGGCGGACGGGCCCGTGGTGGGTCGGCTCTGCCGTGCTGCACGTTGCGGCCGTGCTGACGCTGCTGCTTTTCACGCCGCTGCGGACGATCATCCTCCAGCCGTCCGACACGACGGACTTCGAGACGACCGCCTCCGCCGAACGCATCGAGGAAGTCGTCGCCGAGATCCGCGACCACCAGGCCGAGCAGTTGAGCTGGGAAGTTGCCGAGCTGAGGGACATCCAGGAGCAGCTCGAGGACATCCGCGAGGGCAAGCTGGACGACTACGACCTGTTCGCCGACGAGCAGGCCGTCGACGCGCCGGCCGAGGCGAGGAAAGCCCAGGACGAGGCGATCGCGGCGCAGCAGAAGGCCCTCGACGAGATGGCCAAGGCCCTCAAGGCCGCCGAAGACGCCAACCAAGCGCAGCAGAAGGCCGAGCAGTCGGCCGAGGCGGACGACCATGCCGCCACCCGGCGGCACCAGGAACAGGCGAACCAGGCGCAGCAAAAGGCCCGCCAAGCCCATGCGGAGGCCCGGTCGGCCCAGCAAGCGGCCGACGAGGCCCAGGCGAAAGCAGCCAACGCGTTGGCGATGCTCGCGGGGGAGATGCTGGCTGCCCGCCAGGCCCAGCAGGAGGCCGTCAAGGCCCAGTCGGACGCCGACAGCACGGAGGTCGAAGCGGCCCGGCGCCAGCAGGATGCGTTGAATCAGCAGCAGCAGGCCGTCAAGCGGACGGCGTCGGCCGCCGCGCACAGCGAGAAGCTTGAGCGGCAGAAACCGGTCGCCGAGGGGCTGGCCGCCGCCGCGGATAAGCTGACCGAGGCCGCCGAGAAGGCCAAGGCCGAGGCCAGGAAGGCCTCCGATGCCCACCGCGAGGCGAGCAACGAGTCGAAGAAGGCCGAGCGGGCCGCCCGGAGCAAGAAGGCCGACGAGTCGACGAAGGCGGCCGCCGAGGCCGCCAGGAGGAAGGCCGACGCCGCCCGCGCGGTGAGCGACCAGGCGAAGGCCGCCGCGAAGTCCGCTGAGGACAAGGCCCGCGCCGCCCGCGCCGCGGCGTCCCGGCCGAAGCGCGACGTCGAATCGACCCGGCGCCAGGTCGAGCGGTCCGCGCGGGAGTCGGCCCGATACCAGGAGCAGTCGAACTCCTCCCAGCGGGCTGCGACGGAGGAAGGCAAGAAGGCCCGGGCAGCCCAGAAGAAGGCGCTCGAGGCCCAGAAGAAGGCCCGCGACGCCGTCGCGAAGGCGGCCTCGGCGCCCGTGGTGGCCGAGAAGGCGCCGCGGGATGGCGGCTCGTCCGATGCCCGCCCGTCGCTGTTCGACATGAACGTCGCGGAGCTGTACGACACGGCCGTCGAGGCAGAGCGGAAGGCCACCGAGGCCTACAAGGGCGTCCGCGCGGCGGAGCTGGCGATGATCCGCCGGATCCCACTGGCCGACGCGATCGCGCAGACGGACGTGGCCAGGCCCGTCCGCCCTGAGTTGGACAAGGAGCTGTTGACCGGCTCGATCCGGGACATGGCGGGGGCGGGGCGGCACAAGAGGGAGGTCGAGAAGGCCGTCCGCGAGGTCGAGTCGATGGTCACGCTCGGCCGGCGGCTGCTGGCGCTGTCAGGGGCGGGCGAGGGCGAGCAGGGGGCGGCGGTGTCGATGGACTGGTACCGCGCGAAGGCCGCCGAGGCCGACGAGCTGACCCAAGCGGCCATGGAGGACGACGCCGCCAAGGCCAAGGATGTCAGCGGACTGATGAAGAAGGCTGCCTCGTCGTCGGCCGGGGCCGCCGGCGCGGCGACGGGCGCCGACGGCAAGGCGAGCGGGAGAAAGGGAGGCAGAGCCGGGCGGCCCGGCGCGGTGCTGGGGCCGCCGATCGTGCGAAGGAACCTCAAGGCCGTCCCCGGCCGGAAGGTCCGCGCCGACGGGCTGCCCTCGGAGTGGATGTACGTCGACAGTTGGTACGTCATCGGCCCGTTCCCGAACCCGCGACGGATCAACCGCGACAAGAAGTTCCCGCCCGAGAGCGTCGTGGACCTCGACGCGCGGTACGTCGGCAAGGGGGGGCAGTTGGTCAGGTGGCGGTTCATGCAGTCGCCCGAGCCGATGGTCGTGCCCGCCAACGCGCAGGAGTACGCGATCTACTACGCTTACACCGAGCTGTGGTTCGAGAAGGCGATGGACCTGTGGATCACCGTGGGCAGCGACGACAAGTCCAGCCTGTGGGTCGAGGACCAGCCGGTCTGGGTCAGCAGCAACATCCTGAAAGGCTGGCAGATCGGTGAGGGGCTGCGAAAGGTGCACTTCAAGAAGGGGCGCAACCGCATCCTCTACCGCATCGAGAACGGCTGGCGGCAGATCGCCTGGTCGCTCGTGCTGCACACGAAGCGGCGATAGCAGGGAGACGGCGATGGAGACGAGCGGACGGATGGGGAGCCTTCTCGTGTCGTGGGCCGTGCCGCTGCCGGCGGCCCTCGTGCTGGTGGTGGTGTCGTGGTCGGAGGCTCGCGGCGCCGCCCCGGCCGCGACGAACGTGCCCGAAAACCCCGTCGCCAAGTGCCCGCATCTGAAGCTGGCCAACGCGAAGCTGAAGCTCACCGTCGCCACGCCGGACGCCGAGAGCGGGCTGTACCGAGGCTCGCGGTTCGACTGGTCGGGGCTGGTCGTCGCCGCCGAGCACGACGGCCACTCGTTCTTCGCGCCCTGGAAGCTGAAGCACGACCCGCGCTCCCACGAGGGCATCTGGGGGACGGCGGAGGAGTTCAGCATGGACGACCCGCCCGGCTTCGACGAGGTGGCCGCCTGCGGGGTGTTCTACAAGATCGGCATCGGCGAGTTGGAGAAGAAGGAGACGACGCAGAAGAGCGAACAGACCGGCCGGGCCGAACCGATGCCCTACGGCTTCTGGCGGAACCATCGGATCGTGCGGGCCGGGGCGTGGACGGTCACCCGGGGCGACGGCTGGGTGCAGTTCGTCCAGGCTTTCACGGGCAAGCGGGGGTGGGGGTGGCAGTACACGAAGCGGATCGAGCTGGCGGCCGGCGCGGCGGGCTTCACCATCCGCCGCACGCTGAAGAACACCGGCACGAAGAAGATCGACACGACCCACTACTGCCACAACTTCACGATCATCGACGGACAGACCGTGGGCCCGGCCTACCGCATCGGCCTGTCGTTCGACGCCCGCCCCGCCGAGCAGAAGGGCGCGCCGGCAAAGGTGGGAGGCCGCCGCATCGCCGTCCTCGAGGAGCTGACGCGCGGCAAGACGGTGTGGATGTCGCTGGCCGGGCTGACGGGCCGGCCGACCGACGGGCACGTCGTCATCGAGAACGTCAAGACCGGCGCGGCGATGGAGATCTCCGGCGGCAGCCGGCTGGCGGAGCTGCGGTTCTGGGCCCACGGGCGAGCCGCCTGCCCCGAGCCGTTCGTCGCCGTCCGGCTCGCGCCGGGCGAGTCGATGAGGTGGCACAACACGTACACGTTCCGCGTCAACCGCGAGAAGACGCGGAGTTGACGGATTCCGGCGGGATCGGCGGGCCGTCTTGCCCGCGGCAGCGCGTTTGGGGGATAATGAGGTCCGATCGGGGCGTCCTGCCAACCTGCGGCCGCGCGGGCGGCGGCGCCTTTGTCTGGAGCGTCGATGAGCAAACGCAGGCTCCCGAGACCGGCCGTCTTCGCCTTTCTGCTGCCCAACTTCCTCGGCTTCTGCACGTTCATGCTCTTCCCGATCGCCCTGTCGTTCTGGATGTCGCTGACGAACTGGTCGCTGAAGCCGGCGATCGAGACGGAGTTCCTGGGCGCGCGGAACTTCACGGACCTGCTGGGCGTCTGGGCGACGGGTGAGGGCGACGGCGGGGCGGTGGCCGTGTGGTACTACGCGGCGGCGGCGGGGCTGTTCCTGGGCCTGGCCGGAACGCTCTGGGCGGTCGTGACCGGCTGGAGGGGCGGGCGGATCGCCGGGGCGATCCTGACGGCGCTGGCGGCGGGAATCGTCCACCAGTGGATCGTCGCCGCGCGCCGGCCGGGCTCGGCAGGGCTTGCCGCAGGCGGGCACGGCCTCGCCGTCGCCGCCGTGATCTGCCTGCTGGCCGGCGTGGCGATGATGCGCCGCGAGGAGGGCGACTGGCGGTTCGGCCCGGCGATGCTGCCGGCCCTGCTGGTGGCGGCCTCGGCGGCCGGGCTCTGGGCGCTTCATGGACCGATGTGGTCGGCCTACGAGCCGAGCGACCCTCGGTTCTGGCAGTTCCTGTTCAACACGCTGTACCTGATGTTGGGCATCCCGTTCTCGATTGCCGGCTCGCTGGCGTTGGCGATGCTGCTGTCGAATCCGTTCCCGCTGGGCAGGGCGGCGCGGCGCGTCATCGCCTTGGCCATGTGCCTGCTCTGCGGGGCGGTGACGACGGGGCTGCTCTGGACGTTGGGCTACCCGAACCTGGGGCTGTTGGGCGGGATCGTCTGGCTGGTCGCGGCGATCGGGCTGGCCGTCAACGTCGTCGCCTTCCGCACGCTGTTCTACCTGCCGACGTTCACCTCCGGCGTGGCGCTGATGGTGCTGTGGAAGGCGCTGTACAACCCCGAGACGGGCCCGATCAACGTGGGTCTGACGGCGGTGCTCGGCTGGTTCGGCGTCGGCGCGGAGACGGCCGCCGCGGCGCTGCCGAAGTGGCTGGCCGACGTCGCCTGGGCCAAGCCCGCGCTGATCTTCATGGGTGTCTGGACCGCCATCGGCGGGACGAACATGCTGCTGTACCTCGCCGGGCTGTCGAACATCCCGCCGCAGCTGCTGGACGCCGCACAGGTGGACGGGGCCGGGCGATGGGCTCGCTTCCGCCACGTGATCTGGCCTCAGCTTGCGCCGACGACGTTCTTCATCTCGATCATGTCGATCATCGGCGGGCTTCAGGGCGGCTTCGAGCAGGCTCGCGTGATGACCCAGGGCGGCCCGGCCGGGTCGACGACGACGCTGAGCTACTACATCTACAACAAGTTCTTCTTCGACCTCGATCTGGGCTACGCGGCGGCGATCTCGTGGGTGCTGTTCGCCTTCATCTTCATCGCCACGGCGATCAACTGGCGGTTCGGCAGGGAGCTGGAGGTGGTCGAATGATCGCCCAGCCGAAACGCTCACACGCCGGCTCGATCGTGCGGTTCGTCGCGCTGTGCGTGGTCGGCTTCGTCATCTCCGTGCCCTTCATCTGGATGGTCGCCGCCTCCTTCAAGCCCCGCGCGGAGGTCGAGGACGTGCAGATCGTCCCCAACAAGCCCTTCCCCCGGAACTACAGCATCGTCCTCGACATGGAGCCCGACCCGACCACCGGGCGGTTCCTCGAGCTGCGGTTCAAGCGCTGGTACTTCAACAGCATCTTCATCGCCGTCGGGATCACCGTCCTCCAGGTGCTCACCAGCGCGATGGCCGCCTACGCCTTCAGCCGAATGCACTGGCGGGGGCGCGACAAGGTGTTCCTCGCCTACCTGGCGACGATGATGGTCCCGGGCATGGTGACGATGATCCCCAACTACCAGATCATGATCTCGCTGGGGTTCCTGAACACCTACCACGGGCTGGTCCTGCCGGCGGCGTTCAGCGCGTTCGGCACGTTCCTGCTGAGGCAGTTCATGCTCTCGATCCCCCCCTCGCTGGACGAGGCGGCCAAGATCGACGGCGCCAGCCACTGGCAGGTCTTCTGGCACGTGATCATGCCGCTGGCCCGCCCCGGGCTGATCGCGCTGGGGATCTTCACGTTCCTCGGGGCCTACCGATCGTTCTTCTGGCCGCTGATCATGCTCCACAGCGATCGCCTCTACCCGCTCCAGGTGGGCATGCTGGCGCTGGACACGACGTACGGGCGGCAGACGGAGCTGATCATGGCCGCGACGGTGATGAACATCGTGCCGCTGATCCTCGTGTTCGTGGTCTTCCAGCGGTTCCTGGTCAAGGGCATCCAGCTCGGCAGCGTGAAAGGATAGGGCCGGTGAGGAAGTTCTTCGCGTGCGCGCTGTTGCTGTTCGCCCTGATGTACGGGGCGGCGGAGCTGACGCTGGAGCGACCGCCCGCCGACGGCGTCGTCCGCCTGCGCTGGGCGACCGACCCGAACCCCGCGCGCAACGTGCAGACGGAGATCTTCGGCAAGCTCCAGGTGCGCCTGAAGGACAGCGACGTGCTGGATTGGGACGCGCTTGCCCGTGCCCTCGCGAAGCCGCAAGCGGCCCTTGCGCGCTTCGCGCCGCTTGCGGCTTCGCGAGGAAACACCACCGACCGCCCCGCTTTGCTGCGCGCGATCAACGAGCACCTCGACCGGCCCGACCTCTTCGACGGGGTCGACCTGTCCGACCTGGACCTCTCCCACGACGCTCGTCTGCTGCTGAAGCGCAAGGACGACGACGAGGACCTGACGAACGTCGAAGTCGCCGCCCTGAACCGCCGCATCCTCGAGGCCGCCCTGCCCCGCGTGATCCGAAAGGCCAGACGCATCGAGGTCACCGTCGAGTCCGGCGCGCGGGAGAAGCTGCTCGTCCAGTGCGCCACCGGCATCGGGCCGGACATCATCGACGTCTACGGCAAGAACCAGATGATGACGTACGTCTCGGCGGGCATCCTCGTGGACCTGACGCCCTTCGCCGCGAAGATGGGCTTCGGCCCGGAGCACACGTACCCGGCCCTGACCGGCGGGCTGGTCGTCGACGGCAGGCAGTGGCGGTTCCCATGCAACGTGTGGGCCAACTGCGTCATCTACAACCGCAGGATCTTCGACGACCACGACGTGGCCTACCCCAAGCCCGGCTGGACGTTCGACGACTTCGTGGCGGCGGGCAAGCGGATCGTCGCCGGCCCCGGGCGCAGCGGCGAGAAGCACCTGGCCGTCGCCCACTTCAGCCCGGTGTGGATGTACAACGACCTGCTGACCGGGCTGGGGGGGCGGTACTTCACGCCCGACGGGCTGGCCAGCCGGCTCGACGGGAAGGAGGGCCTGCGGGCGATGAAGCTCTACCACGACCTGATGCACGTCCACAAGGTCATCCCCACGCCCGCCGAGGCGGCCGCCATGAGCAGCCAGGGCGGCTGGGCCACCGGCGCGATCGCGTGGTTCTCCAGCCAGCGGGCCGCCATGATCCTCATCGGGCGCTGGTACCTCTGCCAGGTCGTCCAGTACCCCGAGACCCGCAAGCACCTCGCCGCCGTGCAGCTTCCGGGCATCGACGGGCGGGCCTCCTCCGGCGTCACCGACGCCCGCGGGGCCGGCATCAACGTCAACAGCCCCCACCGCGACGACGCGCTGAAGTTCATCCAGTACCTCGCCGGCCGAGACTACGGGCAGGTCATCGTCAACGACGGCGATTCGCTGCCGCCCAACCCCAACCTCGCCCGAAACGGCCGCGACCTCGTCAACGACATCGTGCCCGACCCGAACTTCCACCAGCCGTTCGTCGACGCCGTCGGCCCCGCCAGGCCGCTGGACGCCAGCCCCTTCATCGATGGCGAGCAGATCGACCGCTGGGTCCTCGAGACCCTCCAGAAGGTCGAGAACCGGCTCCTCGGCCCCGAGGACGCCGTCCGGGCTCTGGCTGCCGAGATCAACCGGAGAATCCGGACCAACCTGAGACGCCGCATCGACCTCCAGCGCAAGTTCGAGCAGGTCACCGGGCGGAAGTACTCCGACGACTGGCAGCGCCCTCGATAGGGCGCGCTACTCGGCGGTGAACCTGTAGATCGTGGTCTGGGTGTACGTCTCGCCCGGCTTCAGGACGGTCGACGGGAAGGCCGGCTGGTTGGGGGAGTCTGGGAAGTGCTGGGTCTCGAGGCAGAAGCCGTTGCGGCGGTTGTAGGCCGCCCCGCCCTTGCCGACGTTGCTGCCGTCCAGGAAGTTGCCCGAGTAGAACTGCACGCCGGGCTCGGTGGTCCGGACCTCCATCACGCGCCCGGAGGTCGGCTCGGTGACGCGGGCGGCCCGCGCGAGTGTGCCCCCGCCGCCGTTGAGCACCCAGTTGTGGTCGTAGCCGCCGCCGAGGCGGATCTGCTCGTCGTCGGCCTCGATCCGCTCGCCGATCGGCGTGGGCGTACGGAAGTCCATCGGCGTGCCCTCCACCGGCCGAAGCTCGCCGGTGGGGATCAGCGTCTCGTCGACCGGCGTGAAGCGGTCGGCGTCGATCTGCATGACGTGGCCGAGGATCTCGCCGCTGCCCGCGCCGGCGAGGTTGAAGTACGAGTGGTGCGTCAGGTTCAGCACCGTCTCGGCGTCGGTGGTGGCGGTGTAGTCGATCCGCAGGGCTCCCTCGGCCGTCAGCGTGTAGACGACCTTCACCGACAGGTTGCCCGGATAGCCCTCCTCGCCGTCGGCGCTGAGATAGGTCAGCGCCACGCCCACGCCGCCTTCGGCCTCGACGGTCTCGGCGTTCCAGACGACCTTGTCGAAGCCGACCCGCCCGCCGTGGAGGCTGTTGTCGCCGTCGTTGGCGGCCAGCGCGTACTCCACGCCGCCCAGGCTGAACCGCGCCTTGGCGATCCGGTTGCCGTACCGCCCCACCAGCGCGCCGAAGTACGGCGTGTCGGCGAGGTACTCGTCCAGCGTGTCGTAGCCGAGCGCGACGTCGGCGAACCTGCCGTCGCGGTCCGGCGCGGTCAGCGCCACGACGATCCCGCCGTAGTTGGTGATCTTCGCCTCGCACCCGGCGTCGTTGGTCAGCGTAAACAGCTCGGCGGCCGTCCCGTCCGCCGTCTGCCCGAAGGGCTCTCTCGTCACGTTCATCTGCTTCTGCCTTTCCGGTTGGGTTCTTCCATCGATGCGTCGCCGTCACTGCTCCTCGACCGTCGCCTTGGTCGCTCCGGTGGAGATGCCGCCGTCGACGAGGAGGGTCTGGCCGGTGACGTACTCGCTGGCGTCGGAGGCGAGGAAGACGACGGCCCCGTCGAGGTCGCGGGGCTGCCCGGGCCTCTTCAGCGGGATTCGGTCGATCAGGTAGGCCAGCCAGCCCGGCTGCTCGTACATCACGGCGTTCTGCGCCGTCTTGAACCAGCCCGGGGCCAGGCAGTTGACGGTGATGCCGTGCGGGCCCCAGTCGTCGGCGAGGCTCATCGTCAGTTGCTTGACGCCCCCGCGGCTGGCGCAGTACGGGCCGAGCCCCGCGTAGCCGGCCACGCACGTCACCGAGCCGATGTTGATGATCCGCCCATAGCGGCGGGGGATCATCTTCTTCGCCACCGCCTGGGCGACGAAAAACGTCCCGCGGAGGTTCGTCTCGAGCACGAGGTTCCAGTCGTCCCACGTGACCTCGACGGCCGGCTTGCGGACGTTGCAGCCGGCGTTGTTGACCAGGATGTCGATCTTGCCGTAGGCCTCGCAGGCCAGCTCGACCGCCTGCCGGATGCTGTCGTGATCGCGGACGTCGAGTTCGACGGGCACGGCCCGGCGGCCCAGCGCTTCGATCTGGGCCTGGAAGTCGGCGAGCGTCTCGGCGTTTCGGCTGGTGATGACGAGGTCGGCACCGGCCTTCGCCAGCGCCCGCCCCATGTACTGCCCCAGCCCGCGGCTCGTGCCGGTGACGATCGCCACCTTTCCGGTCAGGTCAAACAGGTTATCGGTCATGGGTGGGTTTCCGTTCGATTGTCAGCATCAGGCGGTCCGCTGCCGGCCTCCTCCGGCGACCGGCGGGCCAGGGCGCGGAGGACGGCCTGTTCCTGCCGCTCCATGCGGGCCCGCTTGGCGGCGAAGTGGTCCCAGCGGTCGCGGTCCTTCTTCGACCAGGCGTTCGCCTCGAGGTAGTCGCCGCAATACGGCACGAGCAGGTCGATCCAGCAGGCGAGCTTCTCGAGTTCCTCGGCCGACAGCTTGACCTTGTTGTGGCCGGCGCGGAGCTGGGCGATCAGCTTGCTCCTCGCGGCCCCGCGGTGGTAGGGCGGGAGCATCCCGGGCCCGGACATCGAGTCGATCCAGTTGACCACCGGATGGGTGTGGTCGCCGTTGCTGCCCCGCGTGTGCGTCAGGGCGAGGTACGACCGGCTGAGCCGCCGCCGCATGCCCTTCATCAGGACCGTTTCGCCGGAGAGGCTGAACGGCTTGTCCTTCCGCCCGTCGTGGCAGCGGATGCAGTGGCGGTCGAGGATCGGCTGGACCTCCTTGGGGAAGCTGAATCCCCTCGCCGGCCCGTGGAACGGCTCGAGCGTCTGCGGCCCGGCCTTCGCGGCGGCCGAGACGGCCTCCGACGCCGGCGGCGGGCTCGTCGCGTCCTCGTGGCAGCCGACGCAGGACTGGCTCTCGCCGGGCATGAGCGTCGCCCAGCTCCGCATGGTCTGCACGGCGCAGCCGTTGGCGTCGATCGCCTGGAAGTAGACCGGCATCCGCGCGGGGGCCGTGAAGAACACCGACCCGTCCTCGTGCACCTTCGCCGAGCCGAGCACGACCTTCACGTCCCACGAGCCGTTGCCGATCGCGATCGGCGTCGAGACGTTGCTCGAGCCGCCCGCGCCCCGCTGCCTCGTCTGCCCGATGCCGCTGGCCCGGTACCGCAGCGCCACCACGCGCAGCCGCTTGATCGTCCCGCGCCGGACGCCCCGCAGACCTTCGCCGACGTAGATGTCCTGCACGTAGAACGTGCCGGTCGTCTTTGCGTAGTCGACCCTCGTGGGCGGCACGTTCGGCCGCGGCCGGGGCGCGAGGGGGACGTGCTGCCGACACCCGATGCCCTCGCCCGCCTCCTTGCCCTCGACCAGCAGTTCCCGCCTCCCCTGGCGGTCCATGAAGTAGATGTTGAACCGCCCCAGCTTGCCCGCCGGCGTCGGCAGGGCCATCGTCACGAGGAAGCGGTCCTCGTCGAGCGGGTAGGGGTACTGGAACTGCACGCCCGTCTGCCCGTAGCGGTCCACGCGGACGGCGCGGGTCTCGCGGACCGGCGCGATCATCTCTATGCCCCGCCCCTCCTGGCGCCCCCTGGCCGGGTCGATCACCGCCAGCTTGCCGTGGGCGGGCGTGTGATGGCCCGTGATGACGGCCAGCAGCTTGTCCGTCCCCGCGATCCGCCGGGCGTGGACGATGTTCGTCGGGAACCACGACGTCGCTCCGTAGACCTCCCGCTGATCGGTCCCGTCGGGGTTCATCCGGAACAGCGGCTGGGTGTAGATCTGCGCCCGGTCGTTGTAGTCCCACCGCGTGTAGAGCACCCGCCCGTCGTCGGCGACCGTCGGGAAGATCGTGTGGACCTGGTCGAAGCCGATCCGCCGCATCTGCCCCCCGTCGGCGTCCATCAGGTAGAGGTTGCTCACCTCCGTCCAGTTGCAGTCGACCGTCTGCACGCAGCGGGTCGAGCTGAAACAGATGTTCCCGTCCGGCAGGTAGACGCCCTCGTAGTCCGCGAAGCCCCGGCCGCTGGTGAGTTGGCGGATCTTCCCCGTGGCCAGCTCCATCTCGTAGAGGTGATAGTCGTCCCCGCGGTCGGACTTCTTCCAGGCCAGCAGCAGCCGCCTGCCGTCGTAGGAGACGTCCGGGTTGCGGAGGATGCCCCCTCGGTCTTCCAGCAGCGTGCGGACCGTGCCGTATGCCCCGTTCATCTCCAGCACGGCCAGCGACGAGCCCGGCCGGAAGAACCGGTAGCTCTGCGCGTCCGACAGCCCCTCGGTGTACTTCCACGTTCCGGGGACATGGCGGTGCTGGCTGAAGACGAACCGCCGCCACCTCGCCAGCAGCGGCCTGAGGCGCCGCGCGCGGCGCAGCTCGCAGGCGCGAAGGTACAGCGCCTTCCATCGCCCGTCGACGCCGGCCGCGCCAGACCGCTTCAGCGCATCGAGTTCGCCGCCGAGCGCCCCGCCGCCGGCGCCGGGCAGCTCATCGAGCACGCGGCGGATCATCCGCTCCTCGACGAGGGCCCCCCGATCGGCCACGAAGCAGGCCAGCTCCTTCAGCACGGGCGGGTCGAGGCGCGATTCGGGCCGGGTCAGGTGCTTCTGCCTCCACTGCCGCTTCTGCCTCTCCAGCTCGGCCGGCAGCTCGACGGCCATGTAGTCCTGGTGCATCCAGTCGGCCGCGACCGCCTCCCGCCGCGCCGCCGGGCGCGCCGAGGCCGGCTCGGCCCGCGCCGCCGACGCCACACAGACCGCCATCCCGATCGCCAGGAGCTTCCCGTTCATCATCGCCCTCGCAGCGACAAGCCGACCGCCTCCCGCCGCCGCCGGCACGGAGTGGACGTGGACAGGATACCGTGGCGCGGGGCATCTGTTCGCATCATTCCGAGCGGGAGCCCGCATCGGCGTCATCCCGGCAGGGCGTCCCATCGGCCGTCGTTGATCTCGCCGAGGCGCTCGTGCATCGTCATGTCCACGTGCAGCGGCGTGATGGTGATGTATCCCTTGGCGAGGCAGCCGACGTCCGTGCCCTCGAGGTGGTGCGCGAAGGTGTAGTAGTCGCTGAGGCGGTACGACTCCATGCCCCTGTGGTCGACCGTCTCGAGGTACATGTCCTCCAGCTCGGCGGTGGACTGGGGCACGATGCGCACGCCCCGCGGCACGCCGGCAGGGAGATTCACGGTGATCAGGTCCCGCTTGCGAAGCCCGATCGCCAGCAGGCGGTCGAACACCCACCGGCAGAGCCGCCCGGCGCGGCCGTAGTCGATCGGCTCGCCGTTCTCGTAGCCGGCGGAGAAGGCGACCGCGGGGATGCCGATCATCGCCGCCTCCGCGGCGGCGGCGACCGTGCCGGAGTAGAAGACGTTCACCCCGGCGTTGGCGCCGTCGTTGATGCCGGCCAGCACGACGTCGGGGCGGTTCGGCAGCAGCTTTCGGACGGCCAGCCGGACGCAGTCGGCCGGTCGGCCGTCGACGCTGTTGGCCGCGAAAGACGTCTCACCGTTGCCGTTGATGCGGATCCGCTGGACGGGCAGGGGCGTCTTCAGCGTGATCGAGTGCCCGGTGGCCGATTGGGGCGTGGCGGGCGCGAAGACGGTGATCTCCCCCATATCCGCCACCGCCTCGTACAGCGCCGCCAGGCCCGGCGCGAGGACGCCGTCGTCATTGCTCAACAGAATTCGCATCAGGCTTCACTGCCTACAGTTTATCCGCCAAACGGGTGGATCGAAAGCGTTGGGGCGGCTTCGGGGGCGCGGCCGGCGTGACGAGCGCGGTCGCCCACCAATACCATGTCGGCCAAACGAGGCCGGAACTCGCGGTCGGATGCCGCGAATCCGTCGAGTGCGGCCGTCGCTCGAGGATCCCGCGGCGTGCGGTGTCTGCCTTGTGTGATCCCGCGGGAGTCGGACCGTGCGAAGCCGCAAGCGGCATCGGGCCCGGTCTGATCGACCGGGCCCGATGAGGAATGCTGGGGCCTGGTTGTCGAGTGTTGCTCTGTGCGTCGGCAGAGCAGAGGCGGCCCGGCCGTCCTAGAACCACCAGGCCGCGCCGGCCTTCTCGCGGAGGATGATGGGCTTGAGGTACTCGACGGCCTTCTCGAAGCCCTCGTTGGTGCTCATCAGCGAGTCCTCGTGCTCGATCGAGAGCACGCCGTTGTAGCCGTAGCGCGCGAGCATGGAGATGAACGGCTTCCAGAAGTCGTCGCCGTGCCCGTAGCCGCACGTCCGGAAGACCCACGACCGCCCCTTCAGGTCGCCGTAGCTCTTGATGTCCAGGTTGCCGGTGATCCCCGAGTTCTTCGGGTCGATCTCGCAGTCCTTCGCGTGGACGTGGAAGATGCACTTGTTCTCGCCGAGGTACCGGGCCGACTCGACCGGGTCGATGCCCTGCCAGAAGAAGTGGCTCGGGTCGAGGTTGGCCCCGAGGTTCTTCCCGGCCGCCTTGCGGAGGCGGACGATGTCCTCCGGGTTGTGAACCGTCATGCCCGGGTGGGCTTCGAAGGCGATCTTCACGCCGTGCTTGGCGGCGAAGTCGTTCTCCCTGCCCCAATACGGGATCAAGACGTCGTTCCACTGGTACTCGGCGGCCGCGGCGTACTCGTCGGGCCAGGGGCACGTGACGAAGTTCGGCGTCTTGTCGCCCTTGCACCCGCCCGGGCAGCCGGAGAAGTTGATGATGACCGTGTTGAACTCCGCCGCCAGCATCACGCCGTTGCGCTGGGCGTTGTGGTGGTCCTTCGCGATCGCCTTGTCCGGGTGCACCGGGTTGCCGTGCACCGCGATGCCCTCGACGACCAGCCCGCGAGCGGCGATCTTGGCCTTCAGCTCCTTGACCTTTCGCTTGCTCTTGTGAATGCCGATCAGGCCCCACGGGTCGCCCGGATACGCGCCGGCCGGCAGCTCGATCGCGTCCAGGCCGACCTTCTGGCAGTAGTCCAACGCATCGTCGAGGCCCATACCGCCGAACAATGCTCCCATCACGCCAAGCTTCATGGATCTTCTCCTTTTGCTGTTCGCAGAAGAGACGTAAGTGGTGAATTCACGCGCATCGCCGGAGCATCCGCACGTCCGGCCGTGGCGCAATTATCGGCGCCGCCGCGGGCGATGCAAGGACCAGGTGGAAAAACGCGCGTCGCGGCGTGGGGCGGGCCGGGGGCGTTGAAATGCCGCCCCGGGGCCCCTATCCTCGCAACATGCGAGCCGGATCGCCGAGACAGCTTTCCCACGGGCGCAGGGCCAAGTGGGACACGGCCGGCGTGCTGCTGGACGAGTCGATCGCCACCGCCGGGCCGATCGACCTGCGCGAGGTGTTCGCCAACGCCCGCCCGGTCGAGCTGGAGATCGGGTCGGGCAAGGGGACGTTCCTGCTGGCCCGCGCTGCGGCCAGGCCGGAGTTGAACTTCCTGGGCGTCGAGTGGGCCGGGGCGTACTGCCGCTACGCCGCCGACCGGATCCGCCGGGCCGGCTTGCCCAACGTGCGGATGCTGCGGACCGACGCGGCGGCCTTCGTGAAGACCTGCCTTCCCGACGCGTCGATCTGGCGGCTGCACGTGTACTTCCCCGACCCCTGGCCGAAGCGGCGCCACCGGCGGAGGCGGCTGATCCAGGTGCCCTTCCTCGGCGAGGCCCGCCGCATCCTCGCCCCCGGAGGGCAGGTGATCGTCGTCACCGACCACCAGGGCTACTTCCTGCACATCCGCCGCGCCTTCGCCGCCACGCCGGGCCTGGCGCGGATCGCCTTTCCCCGGATGACCGACGCGACCGGCGAGCTGGTCGGAACGAACTTCGAGCGAAAGTACATCGCCCGGGGCCGGTCCTTCTACTCGATCGCGCGGATGCGATACGCAAGGTCGCCCGGATGAAGCGACAGGATCGCCCACCCGCTCGCCAGGAAGTCAATCCTGCTTCCGCTTCCGCTCGAACTCGTCGGCCCAGGCCTTGAGCTTCTTCATCGCCTCGGCGTTGTGGGCCTGCTGGGCCGCCGTGCCGTCGGAGTCGAAGTCGTGGTGGTAGGTGACCCTCGGCCCGCCGGCGGCGGCGATCTGCCAGCAGAGCGTGTAGTTGTAGTAATTGGCGGTCGGCTTGTCGAAGTCGAGGCATCCAATCAGCGCCGCGGCCGCCTCCTTGCCGCCGTGCTTGCGGACGAAGTGGATCGCGTTTTGCCACTCGTTGCCCTTGCGGCTGCGGATGATCGGCGTGATCCACGCGCAGTCGAACGGCTCGCCGAGCTTCATGAGCATCTGGGCCAGGACGGTGCGGTCGTCGGCGATGTGCTGCTTGATCTTCGCCACGGCCCGCTTGTCGCCCAGCAAGGCCAGCGCGATGCCCGCCTCTCGCCGGACGGCCGCCGTCGAGTCGTCCATCATCGGCAGCAGCAGGTTGGCAGCCTTCTTCGGCAAGGCCTTGCCCAGCCGGCGCCCCAGCGCCCCCGACGCCGCCGTGCGAACGGCCGAGTCGCCGTCCCTCAGCGCCCGACCGAGCGCCGTGACGGCCGTGTTCGGATCCGCCAGCCCCGCGCTGCCCAGCGACGTCGCCGCCCGGCCGCGCGTGCCGCCTTCGGCATCGTCGAGCGCCGCGATCAGGGCGGCCTGGGCGGCCGGGCTGCGAAAGGCCGCCAGGCACCGCGCCGCTTCCGACCGAACGTGCCCGACCTCGTCCTTCCGCAACGCGCCGATCAGCAGGCCCTCGACCTGCCCGGTGGAGAACTTGCTCAGCCCCCGCAGGCCCCAGGAACGGATGTTGGGGTCTCGGCTCTCGAGCCACCGGGTCAGGTGCGCAACGGCCGCGCCGTCGTTGATCTCCGCGAGGGCGGACATGGCGAAGTGCAGCCTGGCGGCCTTGTCGATCTCGGTCGATCGGCCGAGCACCGTCTGCGGGCAGCGAGGCGTCACGCCGGCGCCGGCGCGAATCCGGTCGGCGAGGTCCTCGATCACGAGCCGCATCCGCTGCGGGCTGTAGGGGCGGATCGTCAGCCGGAACGTCGTGGCGACGGCCACGCCGGGGGCGGCCTTTTCGCCCCCCGTATCGCAGTTCAGCGTCCGCTTGCACGTGACGGTGTAGACGCCCGGGCCGGCGAAGCGCAGACGCTTGTGCATCGCAATCAACTGCACGTGCCGCCGACCGGGCTCGAGGGTGACGCGGGTGCCCATCCCGCCCATGTTGGGCCGACCGGCCAACGGATCGGTCACGGCCCGCCCGTTGGCGTCGACGGCCGAGATCTTGAATCGCTCGTGCCGGCCGCTGCCGCGGTAGTCGCCCCCCTCGTCGAACGTCAGCGCTTCTTCGCCGACGTTGCGGACGACGAACGCGAGGTTCTGGATCGGCTCGCCCCAGACGTACTCGTCCTTGTCGGGCACGAAGCCCGCCTCCACGACGTGCTTTCCCGTGCGGCGGCGTTCCAGGTGCGGCCGCGACGGCGAGGACTGCACGTCGCGAAGCAGCGCCCCAGCCCGCTCCGTGCCGATCCGCTCCAGGATGCATGCGGCCCGGACCAACTGCCGGCCTTCGACGGTGTCGCCCGTCGCCTCGGAGCAGGCCTCGATCAGCCGCCCGACGCGGACGCGGACCTCCTCCGACCTCGCCGACCGCAGTGCCCGCCGCAGCGCCGGCCCGGCCCGGCGGCCGAGCATCCGAATCTGACGCGACGACGACTCGCGAACCGCGTAGCGATCGTCGTCCAGCCGGGCGATCAACGCCGCCAAGCCCCGATCCCCGTTGGCCGCCAGAGCCGGCGCGATCTGTCGACGAACAAAGGCCACCACCTCGTCGCCCCCGCCGGCCAGCGCGTCGACGGCCGACCGAACCTGGCGCAGATCCTCGCCGCCCACCTGCCGCCACAGGCGCCGCATCTGCTCGGCGGTGAGCGGGCGGCTCGCCCGGCCGGCCGCGGCATCGCAGGTGGCGGCGGGCAAGAGGCAGACCAGCCCCGCCAACACCGCCCTCGCCGACAGCCTCGGCACGGCACGCGTCATGTCCCGTCTCCAAAGCCCCCGCGCCCGTCCTCCGTCCGGGGATTAGACCGTCTTCGCGCCGGGCGGTTCACACGTGGATCGCCTAATCCGACAGGAGCAGCCCGAGGAGGACGCTGAGGACCACCAGCACGCCGATGGCGGCCGGCAGGGGGCTGGCCCGCGCCCAGAAGCCCATTCCCGCGTAGATGCCCGCGAGCACCGGGTTGGTGATCAGAACGGTCGTCGGCACGTTCGGTTCGACGCCGCGGGTGTTCTTGAGCAGGAAGCAAGAGACCACCCCGCTGACCGCGGTGAGGATGGCCCAACGTCCTCGCCGTCGCTTGTACCCGGTTGCGGGGCGGATCGCAACGGTTCGATGGGGGGGGATTCCCGAGCGGGGGACCGACCGGACGCCGCGTCGATCCAGAGACCCGCGCGGAGGACGCGCAGCCCTTGCCCTGATTGCCTGTCCTGCTTCCTTACTCCACTCCCGCGGAGAGGGGCGGCTATCCGCCGGACATCGCGTTGCCGGCGCCGATGAGGCACACCCCGCCGATCAGGATCGCGATGCCGGCGGCGATCCAGACGACCGATTCCTTGCTGGCGCCCTTCCATTCGCCCGTTCGGAAGCCGTGGAAGTTGCCCACGATGATCGCGAAGGACATGAAGATCGGATAGCCCACCGGCACGCCGAGCTTGCCCATGTGGAAGTGTCCCAGGCCCCAGCAGAAGATCGCCGCGTCGTGCAGCACGGCCATCGCGCCGGCCAGCAGCAGCAGCTTGCCCACGCCCGGGCGGGCCAAGTGGCCCCACGTCTTGTTTCGGGTCAGTTGGACGGCGCAGTAGATGCAGGCGGAGATCGCCCCGCCCCAGACGATGATCGACATCTCCGCCCACGCCGCCCGCCAGGGCTCGTTGGCCGCCGCGCCCGCCGCGGCCCGCACCGGCGCGGCGAAGCTCGTCGCCACGGCGTAGCACGCGCACAGCACGCCGGAGGCCACGCCGATCAGCACGCCGATGAGCATCTTCGGCTTCTTCGTGCCCGTCTGCTGCTCGGCCGGATCGGCCTGCGAGCCGGCGAGGCTCTTTTCCTTCAGCACGGCCGCCCGCCCACAGGCGATCACGCCCAGCACGCACGTCGCCACGCCGGCAAGGATCACCAGCCCGTGCGTCGTCGCGAACGCCTCGGGGTTGTGGATCAGCATCGGCGCCATCCAACCGGTGATGATCTGCGCGCCATAGTTCAGCGCGTAGGCCAGCGACAGCCCGATGAAGGCGAAGCTCATCCCCAGCGTCATCGAGCCGAGCCCCCACAGCAGCCCGAAGACCAGCGGGGCGATGAGCTTGACCGGTTCGGCCTTCGCGAAGACGCCGAAGAAGTCCTTGACGATGACCGGCCCGAGGACGGTCGGCAGGAGGATCGTCACGAAGAAGAAGAACGGGCCCCACAACGCCTCCCAGGGCGTGTCCTTCTTCGCGAACTTGCTCGGCAGCCCAAACGACCCGCCGCAGATAGCCCCCAGGATCATGAAGACGAATCCGAGTGTCAGGTTCACCTGATGTCTCCTCAATCCGCGCCGCGCCGCCGGAAATGGGGCCGGTCGCCAGACCGGCCGCGGCATCGGCCGCCCGACGATCCAATCACGACCCGCCGCTATCATAGGCACCCACGGTTGAAAAGCAACCAACCGACCCGGCGCGCCGCTTGGGGGGCAGGCAGTGGATCTGCCGGTTCGGGGCGAAGGCGTCTCGGAGGTCTCGGACTTCCGTTGCGGCCGGGGAGCCAGGCCCCGGGGCCGCGATCGGTGCGCCGCAGGGGCGGATCGGCTATCATCCGCGCCCCAACTCGGGTATCATGCCTCGGACCCTCTCCCTCGGAGCGAACTGCCATGGCGGACACGGTGATGATCAATCGGGCGCCGGTGCTGACGCTGTGGGCGTCGATCGTGGCCGAGCGGGTCGGGTACGACCGGGCGACGGCCCTGACGCTCGCGAAGGCCGTCGCGGGGCTCAACGCGCAGTCGAAGGGTCGGATGCTGGGCATCTACGGCTCGCCGAAGGGCCCGGAGCGCGGCGGGGGGGCCCCGAAGAAGACGGGGCTCGGCGAGGACTACTGGATCGAGCTGTGCGACCGCGGCGTGCCGGTGAAGAACACCGACGAGGGCGTCCGGGCGGTCATCAGGGACAAGCCGATCGACCCGGAGAAGGTGCGGAAGTACCTCCAGAGCAAGTTCGGGAGCGACCTCGAGCGGGTGCAGGCGGCGATGGAGCGTCTGGCCGGCGCGTTCGAGCCGGGGCTGCTGGCCACGCAGGCGTACATGCTGTACGAGGAGTTCCGCCCGGAGATCCCCGCCGGTCGGCGCGGATGGGGAGCCAAAGGCGCGCTGAGCCTGGACCTGCTTCGTGAGCTGGCGGAAGCGGAGTGATCCGCCGCAAGCGGGGGGGGGGCGATCGGGTGAGGTCTTGTGGACCCCGCGCGGAGGGCTTTCCCTGTTGCCTGCCACCTACTACCCCTTATGTAACGGGTCTGTAACAACCTCGTCCGCTCGGACGAACTCCGGGCGGTCTGCGGCGTCTAAAGGACGTCATGTTCTCCCGGCACGACCGACCCGAACGGATCGATGAAAGGAGTATCCTGATGCGACGGATTTCCCTCTGCGTGGCCGCGGCGGCGTTCCTCTGCGGCGCGCCGGCCCTCGCCCTTGCCCAGGCCGACGCCCATGCGGACTTCGCCGCCGGGAAGAAGGCCTACGAGGCCGAGGAGTTCGACAAGGCGCTGGCGCTGTTCCAGAAGGCGGCCGGCAGCGACCCGAACAACCCCGAGGTGCACCTGTGGCTGGGGATGGCTCACCACCAGTTGGGGCAGCTCGACAAGGCCATCGCGGCCTGGCGGCGGACGCTCCGGCTCGCCCCCAAGCAGGCCTACGCGACCCGGATGCTGCGGGCCCTCCGCGCGCAGGTGACCGGCACGGAGACGCGGATCGAGCTGATCCGCCGAATGCTCACCGGGCGGCTGTGGGACCCGGCGCGGGTCGAGTGCGGGCGGCTGCTGGGCGACGGGCCGCTGACCGATGCGCAGCGGGCCGACGTGCTGGCCCTACAGGCCGAGGCGATGCTCGCCCTCCGTAAGCCCTCCTCCGTGCCGCCGCTGGTGCTCGAGATCCGCGTGAAGCACCCGGGCAAGGTCGATGCAGTTCGCCTCGACCTGCTGACGGGTCGGGCCGGGATCCAACTGACCGGGCGGGCGTTCGAGGAGGGGCTGGCCCTTCTGGGGAAGATCGCCGCCGAGCAGAAGGGCGAGCCGGCGGCGACGGCGAAGCTCGAGCTGCTCCGCCTCCAGATCGGGCGGCTGAAGCGGTTGAGCTACGTCGGCGAGCTGGTCAAGTGGCATCAGGCCAACCCCACGCACCCCGCCGCGCCGGAGGCCCTGGAGCTGCTGATCTCCTCGCACCTGGCCCTGACCGCCAACCAGCCGGCGCCGAAGAAGGACACGCCCCTGAGCGCCTCCGACGTCCGGGCCATCGGCTACGTCCAGGCCGCCCAGAAACGCCAGCCGCCCGGGGGCGTGATCGATCCGCTGCTCAAGTCGGTCGTCGATCACTTGCAGAAGCACTACGCGGCGCGCGGCGCCTACGCAGCGGCGGCCGACGGATGCGATCGCCTGCTGAAGCTCGAGCTGCCCGCATCCTGCCGCCGGCAGGTCCTGCGGGCCCTGACGTCGTATCGCGCGGAGCTGGCGATGCGGGAGTTGGGCCGGCTGGCCGCGACGGGCAAGCTGCCCGCCCAGATGCCCGGCAGCCTTCGGTCGGTGGTGGCGCTGCTGCTTCAGCGGGCGACGGACAAGGCGTTCCCGGCGGACGGGGCGTGGGGCGAGCAGGCGGCCCTGGCCGAGCGGGTCCGCCGGCTGGCCGATCAACTGCCCGCGCCGACGGCGCGGACGACGCTGAGCCCGCCGCTGGCGTGGGCGGTCGAGCTGGCCCTGCCGGTCATTCGGGCCGACGCGGACGCCAAGGCCGTCGCGGCGGCGATGAAGACCGTCACGGCCGTGCGCAAGGCGGCGGCGGGCTGGCCCAAGCCCGTCGGGCTGCGGCTGCCGCTGGACATCAGCAAGCGGCTGCTGGCCGTGTTGACCGACGAGCGGCGCGAGTGGCCGGCCGCGGTGATGGACCACGTGGATCTGCTTCATCAAGCGGCGTCCTGGCAGTTCGCCGAGAACCGCCGGACCGGTCAGTCGGCGAAGAACGCCCAGCTCAGCGCGGATCAGACGGAGCTGCTGTCGCGGCTGGCGGAATTGTGCCGCCGCCACCCGGCCACGCAGGCGGGCGCGGCGGTGAAGAAGCTGTCGGCCCACTTGTCGTTGTGGCTCGGCGGGGAGCACTTCGGGCTGGTGGAGCAGGCCTACGTGCGGCTGGCGGAGGCGCTGCCGCCGCGGGAGCGGCGCGACGTGCTGCTGGCGATTGCGGAGTTGTGGATCCGCCAGGTGCGGCTGGCCCACGCGCGGCTTCAGGCGGTCGGCTTCCGGGTGCCCGCCAAGCTCGATCCGACGCTCGTGAAGGCCCTGAAACGGTGCCGCGAGCTTCAGGCGGGGCTGGCGGAGTCCGACGCGTTCCTCGCAAAGGCCCGCAAGACCTGGCTGAGCGTGGTCAACCACTACAACGGACTGGAGCACTACGCCACGGCGGCCGAGGCGATCGCGGTGAAGGCCGACCCGCCCGTCGCGGCGGCCCAGCGGTACGCGGAGCTTCAGCTCGCCGAGCACCGACACGCCGAGGCGAAGCGTCAGCTCGCGCGGCTGCTGCGGGAGTACGACGGCAAGGCGAAGGTGGCGATGACGCCGGCGTTCACGGCGGCGTTGGGGGCCTACAGGGCGTTCATCACGAAGCACGGGGCCAGTCCGCTGGCGGCCAAGGCGGTCAGCGGCGTCTTCAGCATTGCGCAGACGTTCGAGGCCCACGACGCGCACACGGTGGCGGCGGCGATCTACAAGGACTTCGCCGCCTTCGCCGCCAAGGCGCCCACGCTGGCCGGCGCCGCGCCGGGCCGGATCAGCACGGCGGAGCGGGCGGAGCTCGCCCACGCCGCCGCCCTCGAGGCCCACGCCCGCAAGCTGCTGGCGAAGGACCTGGCCGACCGGAAGGACAAGACCCCGCCGGCAGAACTCCGCGCGGAATTCGCGGCGGCGATCGGGGCGTACAAGCAGTTCATCGCGGCCCGCCCGTCGAGTTCGCAGGTGGCGGCGGCGGTGGGGAAGATCATGGCCGTCGCGCTGGAGTACGCGAAGGCAGACGCCTGGGACGTCGCCGCGGGCGTCTTTGCCGATCTGAAGCAGGCGGGCCTGCCGCTGAGCGCGCCCGAGCGGATCGAGCTCTGCCGCGGCCTCTGCGAGCTGGGCAAGGTCATGCCCGATCACGCCCGCAGCGTGCTGACGGCGCTGGTCAAGGGTCAGGCCCGCCCCGGCGGGGGCCGCAGCGGCGCGGTCACGCTGGCCGGGGTCAGCCTCTTCGACGACTACGACTACAAGGGATGGAAGAAAGGCGGCGGCAAGGCAGGCGCCAAGAAGCCCGCGCCCACCGGGTCGCCCCGGCCGGTCCCGAGTCCGCCCGGTCCGGCCGCGACCGGGGGGCCGGGGGCCGACAGCCCGTTTTCTCCCTCCGTCCTCGCCGAGTCCGTCGAGGAGTACGCCAAGCGCGACGAGAGCGATCTGCTGGCGATGGCGGCCATTCGGAGGCAGCACGCCCTCCGCGCGCGGCAGGTGGCGATGATGCGGGACAAGCTGGCCGTCAACCAGCCGGTGGCGAAGGGGCAGCAGAAGGACCAGCAGCAGATCAAGCAGTCCGCCGCGGCCGTGAAGGTCCTGTCCGACGCGGAGCTGGCCCGGCAGCAGAAGGCCGTCGACGCCGCGTACAAGATCTTCCAGGCGATCCGCAGGGACTATCCCCAGCGTCCGACGGCCTCGCAGGCGCGGGGGGAGATCCTCGTGATGATCGGGCACTGGCGGTCGATCGCGCAATGGCGGAGGTCGAGCGAGCTGGGGCGGCGGTACCTGGCCGACAACCAGGCCGACATCCAGCTGCCGCAGCTTCGCCTCGGCGTGGCGCGCGACGTGCTGGCGTGGGCCTCTCAGCCGGTGACCGACAAGACGACGCGGCAGGAGAAGCTGGCGGAGGTGCTGTCTCGCTTCACGGCGGCGCGGAAGGAGCTGACGCAGATCGTCAAGGACTTCGCCTCCGACCGGTCGCTGGTCCGGCAGGCGCAGTGGGACGTGGCCAACAGCTTCCTGACGCAGGCCCGCGTGATGGGGGCGTTCTCGCCGACGCTGGCGCGGGGCCAGTACGTCCGGGCCGCCCGCGAGCTGCTGGGCGTGGCCGAGGCGTACCACGACCACCCGAAGATCTCGACGATCCCGCAGATGCTCTGGAACATCGCCGACGAGCTGGCCCGCCGCCGCTACCACGACGAGGCGATGATCGTCTGGAACGACTTGACGATCCAGTACCCCACGCATTCGCTGTCGCAGCAGGCGGCCATGCGGATCGCGAAGACGTTCGACGCCAACCTCGGGCGGCCCCTGCGGGCGGCGGAGGCGTACCTGGAGATCAACTTCGCCCGCGGCGGGTCGGACCGGAGCGTTCAGGACGCGATCTACGCCATCGGCATGCGGCTGAAGGGCCAGAAGCGCTGGGTCGAGGCGCTGCACGTGCTGGAGACGTTCGTCGACAGCTTTCCGCAGCATTCTCAGGCGGGTCAGGCGTTGACGACGATCGGCCATATCCACCAGACCAACGAGGCGTGGGAGGACGCGATCGCGGCTTACCGGCGGGTGATCAGCGAGTTTCCGGCGGGCAACTGGATCCGCGACGCGAAGTGGTCGATCGCCGAATGCCGGATCAACCTCAGCCAGTGGCGTGAGGCGATGGAGGCGTACCGGGCGTACGTGTCGGCCTACGCGAAGGACAAGAAGATCGCCGAGGCGAACCGGCGGCTGGGCGTGCTGAAGGACCTCGCCCGCTACCAGGTGCTCGTCGACGAGAAGGGCCAGCGGAAGGCGTTCGACGCCCAGCACCAGATCGCGCAGATCGTCCAGTCGCAGTTGTCGAACCCGGCGAAGGCGATCATCGAGTACCGCAAGGTCGCGACGAACTGGTCGGCCTCGCACCTGGCCGACGACGCGCTGTTCGCGTTGGGGACGATTTACCTGTCGATCGGCGAGACGGCGAAGGGGCGGGCGGCCCTGCTGGAGCTGGCGGAGAAGTACGCCGACAGCCCGCTGGCCGACGACGCGCTGTACAAGGTCGGGCAGAGCTACGAGGCCGAGGCGCAGCGGTTCGCGGGCGTGACGCGGGACGTGTCGATCGCGAAGAACAAGGAGAAGGCGCAGAAGGAGGCCTACCGGCAGGTGCAGAGCTTCCGGCGCGGCAGGCGGGGCGACAACGTCGCGCTGGTCGCCCAACTCCGCAAGGAGGGCAAGAAGGGCCAGGCCGACGTCGCGCAGGCCAAGTTCGCCGCCCAGGAGCTTCAGTACAACTACGCCAGCACGCTGGTGGCCGCCCAGGCGGCCGAGCAGCAGGTCGAAACCCTCACCGCCGCCCAGCTCGCCGACCGCCAGGACAAGATCAACGCCGCGCTGCGGCGGGCGGTGACGATCTACCAGCGGGCGGCGGAGGTTGCCGCGGCGGACTAGGCCGACGAGGCGCTGCTGCTGATGGCGCGGATCTACGACGAGAAGCTGAAGGACGCCGACGCGGCGATGACGACGTGGCTGGAGATCGTCCGCCAGTTCAGCGGCACGGCCGTCGCCGAGGACGCGAGCTGGCGGATCGCCCAGTACTACGAGCGCCGCAGCGACCACGCCCGGGCGATCGAGGCGTACAAGGCGTTCGTCCGCAACTACCGCCGCAGCACCCGCGCCGCGGCCGCCCAGTTCGCCGTGGCCGAAAGCTACGAGCACCTCGGCCAGTGGGTCAAGGCCATGGACGCCTACACCAACTACATCAACACCTTCCCCTCCGGTTCGATGGTCAAGAAGGCCCGCGAGCAGATCAACTGGATCAAGACCTACCGGTTGTAGGGAAAAAGGGAAAGGGGACTGGCTCCGAAGCGCAGCGCAGGGGCCTGTCCCCTTTTTCCCGGGCCGGCCGCAAACATCGGCCACAGACGCCGGACGACGAAGGTCAGCGACAGACAAGGCAACGAGGAGACGCGACGATGCGTGGATATCGAACGATCCTGGCGGTGATGACGGCGGCGGCGATGGCGATCGGCGGCGCGGTGGCGA
>Ga0180438_10001224_pt1 | contig 45880 bp, 42 predicted proteins | sample SS_ome_12_FD_132455 | JGI IMG/M metagenome (GOLD analysis project Ga0180438, IMG submission 132455) | Hypersaline lake sediment archaeal communities from the Salton Sea, California, USA - SS_3_D_2 metaG | ecosystem: Environmental > Aquatic > Non-marine Saline and Alkaline > Hypersaline >...
ATCTCGGAGTTCGGCCTGGCCGCCGCTCCGACCGGGCAAACCCTGGCTCGGAACATCCCTGAGGACCAGCTGAGACTCGGGTCGTTCGAGCTTTCCTATCGGAACCAGGACATCTCCTCCCGCGGTCTGGAAAACACGGTGGCTCATTACTGCGGAGAGCCGGAGGATCTGAGACGGTTCATCCAGTTCTCTATGCTCTGCCAGGCCGAAGGATTGCGCTTCGCGGTGGAGCACTTCCGCAGGAATCAGGAGCGGACCTCGGGCGCCCTCCTCTGGCAGTTGAACGACTCCTGGCCGGGCATCAGTCTCTCCCTGATCGACTATTACCTCATACCTAAGGCTTCCTGGTTCTACGCCAGGAAGTTTTTCAATCCGGTCCTCTACAGCGCGAAGATTCTGGACAGGGGATTCGAAGTCTGGATATGCAATGACCGGATGGTTGATATCGACGACACCCTCAATGTACGAATCGGTACGTTTTACGGCGAAGAGATCCTGCAGCAGAGCATCGCCGTGCAGGTGAAACCCCGGTCCAGCTGCTGTCTGGGCCGGTTTTCCGATCCCCGCGAACACCACCTGTCCCGGTCCAGATGGACCTACCTGTCCCTCAGCAGTGAGCGGGGATTCGCAGCCGGGGAATACTTCTTCCTGGATCACAAAGAACTGTGCTTTCCCGAAGCCAAGGTTCGTCGCTCGGTGATCCGGCAGGGCGGCGGGTTGGCTCTGAGGATTTCCTCGGATCGCTTTGCCCGTTTCGTACATCTTCAAAGTCCAAGGGCGGATATGCTTCCCAGCGACAATTACTTCAACCTGCTTCCCGGAGAGGAGAGGGGGATTGCAATATCAGCCGGAAACGAGGAAGAAATCTATCCTCAGGCTATCACGATCGATGCGATCAATATGGCTCAACCTCAATCGCTCGTAGAAGAGGAGTGATTATTCTCATAGAAGAGGAGTGGTTTCATGGAGGAAAAGAGAATACATGCCGCCGTTATCGGCTGTGGATTGTGGGGGGATGTTCATATGCGGGCCTACTCCGGATACTCAGGATCCGAGTTGGCTGCGGTGTGCGATCTGGACGAGGAAAAAGCACGGAAGGCAGGGGAAAAACACCGCTGTCGCTGGACGGCCGATCCGGAGGCGGTTTTTCAGGATCCCCGGATCCATGCGGTGAGCATCACCACGCCGGATTTTGCCCACGGGGAGCTGGTGATGCGCGCGGCGAAGGCGGGCAAGCATATTCTCTGTGAAAAGCCTCTCTCCACGGATACAGGGGAGGCACGACGAATGGTAGAGGAGGCAAAGAAGAACCAGGTGCTGCTCATGGTGGACTTCCACAACCGCTGGAACCCGGCGCCCCTGGAAGCATGGCGGATCATCAACACCGGCGGGTTCGGCCGTCCGTTGTGCGTCGCAGGCCACCTGGCCAACACCCTGTTCGTGCCCCGGCAGCTCTTAAGCTGGAGCTCGAAATCGGGCCCGGAGTGGTTTCTTTTTCCCCACCTCATTGACCTGGTGACCTGGTTTCTGGGGGCGAAGCCGGTGGAGGTGTATGCCTTCGGATCCAAAGAGATCCTGCCCGCCATGGGCATCGACGCCTACGATTCGATCCAGGCCATGGTTCGGTATCCGGAAGCCTCCGCCTCCGTGTCGACCTGCTGGATCCTTCCGGAGTCCTTTCCCAGTCTGGTGGATTTCCGCGTTCACCTGTTCGGCACCAAGGGTAAGATCGACCTGACCCTGGACAGGCAGGGCATCGAGTTCAGCGGAGAAAAATACGCCTGGCCCTTCGTCCTGGGCCAGCAGGACGCCCACGGCGTCTCCATCGGGTTTGCCGAGCAGCCGATCCGCCACTTCGTCGACTGCCTCCTGTCGGGGAGAACACCCGTCTGCACCGGCGAGGACGGTCTGATAAATACAGCTACGATTCGGGCAATCCTCGATTCCGTGAAAAGCGGCAGAACGGAAAAAGTGCAGTAGCAGCCGGGGAATACCCCTTCGCCGCTGTTCCGGAGCTACCCCGCCGATGCGGCCAGCTCCTCCAGCATGGTGTTGGTCCGGCGCCCGTACTCCAGGTAGATCTCCTCCGCCTCCCTGCCGCTGGATGAGGTACCCAGGTGGATCTGGGCGGTGATATGGGGCTCTATGGAAAAGGCTCCGCCGTAGCCCAAATCCAGGAGGGACCCCAGAATCCGGCGTACCATGCTCTGGCCTTCCCCCGGGTAGGTGTACTCGATCTCTCCCTTCGCGGTTTTCGCACAATCCTTGATGTGAACGTGCTTGATGAAGGGTAGTGCGCTCTGATAGAAATCCCAGGTTTCCTCCGGCGGATGACCTTCTCCCACCGGGTTGCCCGTGTCGAAGACGATCTGGAGGTTGGGGGAGTGGACCTCCTCCAGAAGGATCTTCTGGTTCTCCGGGCTCATCCCCCCCCAGCCGGAGCAGTTCTCGTGCACCATTATCACGTCCCCGTCCGCCGCCACGCGGGCCAGCTCCTTCATCCGGCGGATCGCCTCTTTCCGCCACTGCGCCTCGGGCAACCCGTCGTTGGGATAGGACATGACCCGAATGAAGGGCGTGCGGAATCGCTGCATGCGGGGAATGGCCCGCTTGAGCTCTTCCACGTCCGCCTGTAAATCCGAGGTGATGGGCCGGGCCCAGTTGGCGATAGAGGAGGCAAAGCAGATCACCTCCATCTGTGCTTCCCGAACCGTGCGATAGACTTCGTCGAAGGCTTTATCGTCGATGGCGCAGACATTCCTCTTGCCTATCAAGCGCAGCTCCAGGGTATTCCACCCCAGCGTTCGATGAATGCGGATCTGATCCTTCAGATCCGGCGAGCCTTCGTCAGCGATACCCGTGATAATCATAGACCTGTTCCTTTCTCATACACCCTGTATGTTTTTGTTTGTACCAATCCCAGCTTGTGCAGGGCGTTTATCATGCCGGGGTTGTCCTCCAGGACATAGCTCGCCTCCATCCGGACACCCCGAGGGGCCAGAGCTTCGTACAGGCTCGAGTAAAGCAGCACGTCGAGTCCCATGCCTTGATACTCCGGAAGCACGGCCAGACCGAAGAGCCGGAAGTCCCGAAGACGCCTGCGCGTGCGTAGCAAACTCAAGAAACCCAAAGGAAAGAGTCTGCCTCGGATCTTTCTGAGGATGATGTTGATGTCGGGGAATCCCAAACAGAACCCCACCGGCTCCCCGGCATCCTCCACGATCCAGATGGCGTCCGGATCTGCGATCGGTTTCAGTTTCTTGAACGTTGCCTGCAACTCTTCCAGCGCATACGGCGCCCAGCCCCAGTTGTTGCGGATCGCCTGGTTGGAGATGCGCCAGATCGTCTCGGCATCCCGCAGCAGGTGTTTCATGTCGATCGGGCGGATATGGATGTCGGGACGGCGAGCCAGCAATTTTTCCCGGAAGCGGATAAACCGTTGGGGTATCCGATATCCCTGGCGGGCATTTCCCTCGAAGGCCAGCAGGTCCTTCACCTTCCGGTAGCCCAACTGCTCCAGGAAATCGTTGTAGTAAGAGGGATTGTAGGGCATCATGAAGGTGGCCGGCCTGTCGAATCCCCGATACAGGAATCCCCAGCACTCCTCCACGGGATTGATCGGTCCGCGAATCGTATCCATGCCCTGGGCGATCAGCCACTGTTCGGCTTCGCAGAACAGCGCCGCGGCTATCTCGGATCTGTGCAACGATTCGAAGGATCCGAACATCCCGATCTTCGATCGATGGTAGTCGTTGAAGTTATGGTCGGCATAGGCCAGGATTCTGCCCGCCACCCTGCCGTCAGCCCGGGCAAGGAACAACACGTAGTCCGAGTGAGCCAGCAGGGGGTTCTTGGTGGTGAAGGTCTGCCGCTCTTCCATCCAGATAGGGGGTGACCAAAGCGGGTCCCTGCTGTAGAGAGTTTGGGGGAAGTAGACAAACTCCCGCAGGGCTTTTCTGGATTGGACTGTCTCGATTGATATGGCCAACGGCGACATTCTACTTGGTTCCTGGATTTTTGCCAATCAACACGGGGCGATCACGGGCTATCGTTTCAATGAACGTTCGGATTGGGTTATACTAGAGGGGAGGAGCGAGGAATGAAACGAAAGAGGCCGATCATCATTCTCAGTTCTGCGGTGATTCTTGTAGTTGTGCTGGCGGTGATGTTGTTTTTTCTCTTCTCAACTCCCGAAGCCGCCTCCTGGGACGAGCCAAAGAAAATGCGGCAGCGGCGCCTCGACATGGTGAGCCGTCAGATCGCGGCCAGGGGTATACGGGACAAGGACGTCCTGGAGGCAATGCGCTCAGTTCCCCGTCATTTGTTCGTGCCTCAAGCCTTGCAGGAGCGGGCATACGTGGATTCTCCCCTGCCTATCGATGCGGGGCAGACGATTTCCCAGCCCTACATCGTTGCACTGATGACCGAACTGCTCGAGTTGGAGCCGCAGCAGAAGATCCTGGAAATCGGAACGGGATCCGGGTATCAGGCGGCGGTGCTGTCCGTTCTGGTTGAAGAGGTATTCTCCATAGAGATCAAGGAGATCCTGCATCGCCAGGCGGCCGAGAGGCTTGAGGAGCTGGGCTACCGCAACGTACGCACCCGCCGCGGGGACGGCTACTTCGGCTGGGAGGAGGAGGCGCCCTTCGACGGCATCATGATCACCGCCTCCGTGGACCATGTTCCGCCGCCGCTTCTCGAGCAGCTCGTCGACGGGGGCAAAATCGTGCTTCCCCTGGGACATCCCTTCAGCTTCCAGAATCTGGTGGTAGTCACCAAAGAGGGCGAGGACTATCGGCTGCGTCAGGTCACGGGAGTGCTCTTCGTGCCGATGACGGGAAAAGCATTGGAGAAGTACTAGTGTTGGCACCGCTGGCGCGGCAACCGGTATGATATTCCCGGCGGTATTCACGGTTTCCCTGACCGCCCTGTGCTACGAGGTTCTGCTCACCCGATTTTTTTCCTTTTCCCAGTGGAACCACCTCTCCTTTATGGTCATCAGCATCGTCCTGTTCGGCTTCGGCGCCAGCGGAAGCGTGCTGAGCCTGGTGGAGAGACGACGCCCCGGCTGGTCGGTCGCTATGCTCGGCTCGCCCGGAATGCTCGTGCTGCTCATGCTCTGTTCAATCGCCATCAGCGGATCCTTCCTCTCGGTGAAGAACATTCCCCTCGACTATTTCCGCATGCCCCTCGAGTGGCAGCAGGGAGCCTACCTCTTCCTCACCTTCGTGCTCCTGCTGATACCTTTCTTCTGCGCCGGCAGCGTGATCTCCCTTGCCTTTGCCGGCATGTCGGTTCGCGCCGGGTGGATCTACTTCGCCAATATGTTCGGCTCCGCGGTGGGCGCCCTGCTTCCCGCCCTGCTCCTGCCTCTGTTGGGGGAGGGCAGGATCGTTTTTTGCTGCGCCCTGCTGCTGCTCCTCCTCCCCTTTCTGTACGTCTTGGATCGCCGCCGTGGTGCGGAGAAGGCGAGCCTGCGAAGCTCCCGACGGATCCTGGCTGTCTCAGGCGTCCTGTTCCTGCTCACCTGCGCCCCGCTGGCCTACAGGGGGGGCGTGCTTCTGGAGATCCGCCCCTCCTCCTACAAGCTGCTGCCCCAGGTTCTTCAGTTTCCCGATACCTCTGTTGCTTCCCGGAGCAACACGATCCGGGGGCGCCTGGACAGGCTGGAGAGCCCCTACATTCGCTTCGCCCCCGGTCTGAGCCTGAAGTACTCCGGAGCTCTTCCTCCGGCGACCTTTCTGGTGCAGGACGGGGATGCTCTGTTTGTCCTATACGATCTGAAGGATCAGCGCTCATCGGCCTTCAGCCGCTTCCTCCACTGTTATGCCGGCTACGCCCTCCGCCCAGCGGGATCCGTGGATAATGTGCTGATCCTTCAAGCGGGCGGGGGCTTGAGCCTGCCCTGTGCGGTTTCCGCCGCTGCCAAGGACGTCACCCTGCTAGTCGAACATCCCGAGGCGGCAACCGTCTACCGCACCGTATACTCCGAGGATCGCCCTCTGCCGGCACTGCGCATTGTTTCGGGCAACATGCGCCGCCATGTAGCCGGGGATCGACGGCGCTACGATCGAATTCAGGTGGAGGCCTGGGGACCCTCGGTTCCGGGAATGGCCAGCCTCGATCAGGAGCATCTGTTGACGGTGGAGGCGTTCGCGGACTACCTCCAGCACCTGAGGCCGGAAGGGGTTCTGATTCTCTCCCGGAAGCTGCTTCTGCCGCCCTCGGATATGCTGAAGATATTTGCCTCGGCCTACGCCAGCCTCCAAGCCGCGGGTATTGAAAATCCGGCCCGCCATATTCTGCTGGTGCGGGGGTGGGACAGCTACACCCTTCTGTGCTCACCCTCGGCTTTTGATAAAGGCTGCCTGGCCGACCTGCGCAGCTTCTGCCGCCGGCGCAACTTCGATTTGGTATTCTACGAAGGAATCGAGCAGGAGGAGGCGAACCTGTTCAACAGCTTCCCCGAAGCCTTTCATTTCCGGGAGATACAGAGGCTGTACCGGGCGCTCCGCGAAAATCGAGCAGAGGAGTATTACCGGGAATACTACCTCGACATTGCTCCGGCCCGGGATGATCGCCCCTTTCACAGCCGCTTCACCCGCTGGTCGAGACTCGGGACTCTGTTCCGATCGACCGGAAGCCGTTTCTACTCGTTGTTCCTGTCCGGGGAAACGATCGTCCTGGTAGTTCTGGTCATCGCCGGCCTTCTCAGCCTGCTTCTGCTGCTCCTGCCCCGATTGCTTTCCCGGCAGCCGGGACCGCTGCGGGAGGTCAGCCGCATCCGCTCCGCTGCGGCGATCACCTACTTCCTGGCCGCAGGAGCGGGATTCATGTTCGTCGAGATGGCTTTTCTTCAAGGCTTCACCTTCGTGTTCGGGGATCCTGTAATCGCCTTCACCGTGGTTCTGGCGGAGCTGCTGGTTTTGTCCGGAGTCGGAGGAGCGTTATCGGCGCGCTGGACCCGCCGAATCCTTCCGCCCGTTCTGATCACCCTGGTCATCTGCGGGATCGCGCTCTTTGCGCTGTTCGGGCGGTTGGAACAGCTGCTGCTGCAGGCACAGCCGGTGGCGCAGGCTCTCGGCTCTTTCGGGCTGCTGGCGCCGATCGCCCTGTTGATGGGCGTGCCTTTCCCGGTCGGCCTTCGCCTGCTCATTTCCTCACCTCGCTTCCGGGCTTTCGGCTGGGGGGCAAACGGCGTGGCTTCGGTAGTTGCCTCCATCATGGCCATACCCCTGACCATGACCTGGGGCATCAGCCGTCTGCTGCTGCTGGCCGCGTTTTGCTATGCCCTGATGCTCGGCATGTTGCTTCTCAAAGGTTGAAAAGGCGAACCAGGGTGTCCCACCTGAGCAATCCGACGGAGAACCAGGGAACGTAGGTGATCAGCAGCACTACCGCCAGCAGGGCCAGGAAGAAGGGAATGACGTTTCTGTAGATCCGCACCAGGGGCTGGTTGAAACGGTAGGCGGCCAGGAACAAATTCAGTCCCACCGGCGGGGTCAGGTAGCCCACGCCCAAATTGGCCAGGAAGATCACCCCCAGATGAACGGGGTGGATGCCGAAGGCCTCGCCCATGGGGATGATCAAGGGAACCACGACCAAGATAGCGGAGAAGATGTCCATCAGGCAGCCGGTGATCAGCAGCGCCAGGTTGAGCAGGATGAGGAACACGTACTTGGAGCTGATGTTCGCCTGCACCCAGCTGCTCAGGCGCATGGGGACTTCAGCGTCTACCAAGTAATAGGAGAGTCCTTTTGCCGCCGCCAGAATGATCAGGACTCCGCCCACGATCGGGATGCACTTCAACATGACCCGGGGAAGGTCTCTGATCCTCAGATCCCGATGGATCCCCAGCTCGATGATCAGTGCGTAGATTACGGCTACGGCCCCGGTTTCCACCAACGTGAACAGGCCGCCGAAGTATCCCAAGAGGATGATCACGGGAAGCAGAATCTCCCAAAAGGAGTCTTTTATCGAGGCCAGCGCCTCCTTGATCTGAAAGGGAACAGGCTTGACCTTGTGGGTAACTGCCGTGAACACCCCGATCCCGCAGATGGTGATCACCATCAGCAGGCCGGGCAGGATACCGCCGACAAACATCTGCTTGATGTTGATCTGGGCGATGACCCCGTAGAGGATGATCGGCAGGCTGGGCGGGAACAGCAGCCCGATCGACCCCGAGCCGGTTATCAAACCGTTGGCAAAGTCCGTATTATAGCGGCCGCTCTCCACGAGCACGTAGGCCAGCAACGCCCCCAGTGCTAGAATTGTTACTCCGGTCGCACCGGTAAAGGTCGTAAAAAAGGTACAGACCAGGACCGTCATGATGATCAGCCCCCCGGGCAGCCACCCCAACCAGGCCCGGAACAGACGCACCAGGCGCTCTCCGGCCTTGCTTTCCGAGAGGATGAAGCCGGCAAAGGTAAACAGCGGAATGGCCGGAATGCTGTATCCCGTGAGCATGGAGTAGGCCTCGCTGGGGATAACCTCCAGCGCACCGAAGGAGCGTACGAACAGCAGGTAGGCGACCCCACCCAGCACGATGAAGATGGGCGTACCGAAGAAAATGGAAACGATCACGATGCCCACTCCCACCAGGGCGATCCGCTCGGAAAAGCGGAACAAAAACTCCTGAAGGCTGTCGAGTACCAGCGGTACCTGGGGCAGAATCGTATACAGAATGTTCATCACCGAGCTGAAGGCGATGATCGTTCCCAGAATGCAGCCCAGGGCGGCCAGGCCCCGCTTCAGTCCCCGGACCGGAGCGCGGGTTAAAAATCGCACGGTTATGAGCAGAAAACCGAGGGGAATCACGGCTACGGCGATCTGAATGGGAATGAAGGCGATCTGCTTGGTGGGATCGAATCCGATCAGTACGAGGGAGAGGGCGCTCCAGGTCATGGCAGAGGAGATCGTCGTGGAGATGAACAAGGTACCCGTTACGATCCAGCCGCGTACCGATTTGCCCATCATCTCCAAGCCCGCCGACAGTGTGATGTGCTTTCCCTCACGGGAGGTGATGGCACCGCCCAGACAGGTCAGCCAGAGGACCAGGTGGTGGGTCATGTCCGAGGAGCTGTGAATGCCTGTTTTGAAGACGAGCCGCGTAATGATCTCGAGGGTGGGAAGCACTGCGATCAGCAGCAGAATGATCCCGTTGACGCCGTTTTCGAACCGGAAAATCGCCCGCAGGGTTCTGCTTTTCGGAAGCTCTTGGGTGTCTACGGTTGCCATCTATTCGAATGCCTTACTGTTGCCGATACTCGGATACGACTGTCTTGGCTTCTTCGTACAGATCACGGGAGATAACATCGCCGATCAGGATGTTGAAGCCCTTTTCCACCAGGCTTTCCCACTCCTGCAGCGCAGCCGGCGGTATTTCGTGGATCACCAGGCCGTTATCCTTCATGATTTCGATAGCCTGATTTTCCACGGCCATGATTTCGGCTTCCAGATCATCCAGAGCCCGCTGGGTTGCCGCTTTGAGTTGGGGCCGCAGCTCCGCCGGAATCCGCCGCCAGGTCTGGTTGGAGATGATCAGACCGGCGGTTAGGGGGGTCCAATTGATGTCGGTCATATGGGGAGCCAGGGCGAACCACTGCATCGCCGCTGCGGTCAGGGGGGATGCGGAAAAGACCTCGACCATGCCGCTCTGCAGAGCGGCAAAGGCATCGTTGGGCGGGAGGGGGACAATGTGAAATCCCATGGCCTTCCAGGCTTGGTCGATCTCCGGGCTGCCCTCCATCACGAAGAACTTCAGCTTCCGAAAATCAGCCGGAGTGATTACCTTCTCCTTGGCGAAGAAACGCAGCCAGCCGGACTTGATGAGGGCAAGAAAGGTAAATCCTTTGTCCTCCAGCAGCGCTTCCAGCTCCGGACGGAGTTTCTCGAAGAGGTAGTCCAGCTCTTCGTCGTTTTGAGTCAGAAAGGGAAGCTGATAGACGAGAAAGTCCGGATCGATCTTGCCCAGGCCGGAGCCGGTCATGGCTGCCGCCTGGATCTGGTTGATTCTCATCTTGCGAATCATATCCGGTTCGTCCCCGGCGATGCCCCCGCTGTAGATTTTCATGGTCACTCTGCCGCCGGATATCTTCCGCCAATCCAGAGCGATGCGTTTCAGCGCCTTGTCCCAAGGCGAACCTTCCGGGGCTACGCTGCCCACCTTGATCACCAGCGCGCCTGCCTGGGAAGCACAGACCAGGAAGCCCACCAAAAGAATCGCATGCCATCTATGCTTCATAGTTGATCCTCCTCCAGATCGATGAGAAAGAAATCCTCTATGTGTTCGAGCAGCCATCGAGCCTTTTCCTGGCTCAGCAGGATCTGAAGGCGGTTATCCGGATTGTCCTCCGGATCGATCGCGATTGCCTGACCGAGCAGCTGCCGGAACTCTTCCACATCCTGATTCGCCACCGATACGGTGCTTGCCAGCGCCACATAGGGAGAGGGGGAAAGACCGCCGGAATATTCCAAGGCCTTCTCGAAATGGTAGCGCGCCTTTTCCTGGCTGCCCCCCATGGCTTCGGGCAATGACCCATAGATGGAAATGAGGGTGTCGTGGATCATCCCCTCCGACCAGGCTTCATCCAGCTCCAATGCCCGATTCAGAATAGAGATCGGCTTGGAAAGATTGAGCAGGAGCTCCATGTCGAAAGTGTCCGTGGAAAATGCGCCCAGCCAGGAAGCGGAGGTCCAAAAAAGAAGGGGAACATCCTCGCTGACCGTGGGTGCCAGAGCCTGTTCGAGTTCATTGCTTTGCAGATACTCCCCAAAACCCGGATAACGCAGTTCCAGGGCCTGCAGCAGATACCCGCGACCCCGCAGGTACATTTTTTTGGCCCGTTTCAGCATTTGCTGCTGCTGTTCGTACTCATTTTCCGGCAGCATGCTTGCCGGGGTCTGAACAAAGGCGTTGGCGTACATGGTGAAAATGCTGCCGGTGGTAAGAAGCAGCTCCTCATTCTCCGGTGTCTGCTCCAGCAGCGATTCGTAAAGCTTCATGGCAAAGGGCAGGGCATCGGCAACCAGCTCCGGGTCCTCTTCGCCTGTGAAAACGGTGCTGTCTCCGGAGGAGAGAGTCTTGGCTACAAGGTTCACGGCCACCTTGTTGATCGAACAGGAGGTCAGCACTACTGCGAGAGTGCAAAGCAGTAACAGTACCCTACGTTTGTGCATACTGGAGAGTTTGCCATGGACACTGGTGATAGTGCAAGAGATAAACTTTATTGACGCGTTTGGCGTGCAGGGATTAGGATGACCGGGTGCAGATCTTGCTCGTTGGAGTCGATAGAAACACCTCACTCTTCGAAGCGGGCCGGGCGGATCAGCTTCTTTTTACCGATGATCTCCAGGAAGCGGTAAATTTCCTCTCCCATATCGATATCGACGTCGTCGTATTGGACTGTAGCCGGGCCTCGGGCAAAGAGCTCGAGGACAGAATCCGTATCCTCAAGAAAAAGTCGGATCAGCCCATCGTTGTCCTGGTTGCCGACGGGGAAAGCGGTTCCAAAGCTCTTTCGGCGGGGGCTCAGGATTTCCTGATTTCAACGCTGGTCAGCGGGGATCTGCTTCACCGGGTCGTGCGATATGCCTCTCAACTGCATGCCACATCCCGGTCGGTGGAGGTCCTGACAAAGGAGATCGAACGGCTGAAGAGCAGCGATAATCCCTTCAGTTCCTTTTTCATCCACTCCCCGGTGGGCATGGTAGTGATGGACCTTGAGGGTCGTCTGCTGCGCAGCAATTCCGCGCTGCACACCATGTTGGGCTGCTCGGCTGAGGAGTTGAAGAACAAGAAGCTCTCGGTCTTCGTGCACCCGGAGGATTCGCCGGAGTATTTAGAGAATCTCAACGCTCTTCAAGCCGGCGCTGTCAGCTTCTTTGAAACGGAGAGCCGATTTTACCGCAATGACGGGCAGTTGGCCTGGTGGCGGTGCACTCTCTCCGTACTTCGTCATAGATCGGGCCAAGCCCAGTTCATCTTTGGACTGGTAAAGGATATAAGTCGGTGGAAGAGAAGTGAAGTCGATCTACAGAAGGCAAAAGAGCTGGCCGAAGCCATGGCCCGCACTAAGAGTGAGTTCCTGGCGAACATGAGCCACGAAATCCGCACACCGATTCATACGATAACGGGAATGACGGAGCTTCTGCTGGACACGGATTTGGACATGGAGCAGACCGAATACGCCGAACAGGTACGCTTTTCCGCAGATGTTCTTCTCACGCTGGTGAACGATATCCTGGATTTTTCCAAGATCGAGGCGGGCAAACTCACCCTCGAGGAGATCGATTTCGACCTCTACGAGATGCTGGAGAAAGCAGTCGATCTGGTGATCCTGGAGGCTCACAAGAAGAATCTGGAGGTGATCCTCTATGTCGCTCCCCGGGTACCGCACCGCCTGCGGGGCGACCCGGCTCGGCTGCGCCAAATCGTCATTAATCTGTTCAACAATGCCGTGAAGTTTACGGCGGAGGGGGAGGTTCAGATCTCGCTTCTGGATGTGGAGCGCAGTGACGGGCGGTGCACTCTGAAGTGCATGGTCCGGGACACCGGTATAGGGATCAGCAAGGACAAAATAGCCCGACTCTTTCAGTCCTTCTCTCAAGCCGATACTTCGACCACGCGAAGATTTGGCGGTTCAGGACTCGGGTTGTCGATCTCCAAGAGTCTGGCGGAAATGATGGGCGGAAGTGTCGGGGTGGAGAGCGAGGAAGGTAGAGGCTCGACTTTCTGGTTCACCGTGTCTTTGAAAACTCAAGGAAAGGCCAATCTATTCGAAGATTTGCCTGCTGATTTTTTCCCCGGTTTGCGGGTGCTCGTGGTCGATGACAACGCTTCGGCCCGGCAAGTCTTGCGCAGCTATCTTGAACAGTGGGGATGTCGGGTGGATGAGGCACAGGCGGGCGAGGAGGCCCTGTCCAGGTTGCGCCACTCGGCCCGGGGGGGGGAGGATCCGTTCGCGTTGGTGCTGGTCGATCTGCGTATGCCAGGGATCGACGGCTGGCAGCTGGCCAGCGAGGTGATCTCCGATCCACTGCTCACGGGGATGAAGCTGGTCCTGCTTACCCCTGAGGGGCTGGGTAGCGGGGAGGCCAAGATGAAACTCCTCAAATGGTTTCACGGCTATCTGAGCAAACCCGTAAAGCGGGGGGCCCTGCTGGCGGAAATTTTCCGGGTTCTGACGGTAGAGTACGAACCGGAATTGGCGGAGCTGGAGCCGGCTGAAGAGCTGGAGGAGATGCCGGCGACCTCCGCTGAGCATGGGCTGCCGGCGGCCGGTGCCCGCGTCCTGGTGGCGGAGGATCATGAGGTCAACCAACAGCTGTTCAAAACGATTCTCGAGAAGATGGGCCATCGGGTAATGCTGGCCGGGGACGGCCTGCAGGCCGTAGAAGCGGCCGAGCAAGAACAGTACGACCTGATCTTCATGGACATTCAGATGCCGCGCATGAACGGCTACGATGCAACCAGAAAGCTGAGAGAGATGGGTGTGCAGACCCCGATCATCGCAGTCACGGCCAGTGCCCTTCAGGAGGAACAGAAGCGGGCGATAGCCGCCGGCATGAATGACTGCCTTACCAAACCTTTCAAAAAAAAAGATCTGGTTCCGGTTCTCTCGCAGTGGCTACCGGGTGCCCGGAGTCGGTCCGGGCCGGCGGGGGAGGAACCGGCACGGAGCACCGTGGACGGGGTTTTCGATTTCCCCACAGCCGTCGATGCCTTCATGGGGCGGGAGGATGTCGTGCGCAGCGTGCTGTCTACCTTTTTAAAAACCGTGCAGGAACAGATTGCCAGGATCCCTGCGGCGTTGGATGAAGGAGAATTGGAAGTTGTACGGCAGGAGGCTCACTCGATGAGAGGCGGAGCCTGGAACCTGACGGCCGGTTCCCTCGGCGAAGCCGCCCACATGCTGGAGGAGACTGCGAAGGCGGGGGATGGAGAGGCATCCCGTTCGGCGTTTGAGAGCCTTCAAGAGGAATTCGAGCGCTTCAAGAGCGCGGCCTCTCCATACCTTTTCTGACTCTCTGCTGCCGGCATATCTCGAATATGTCCGGCGTTTCCCCCAGTCCCGAGAGCCGGCGGGTAAGGGGGCTGCTACAGATCCAGGGTGATGCCAACCGGGCAGTGATCCGAGCCCATGATCTGCGGCAGAATGAAGGCGCTGGATAGGGCGGGACGCAGGATTTTGGAGATGCAGAAGTAGTCGATCCGCCATCCTACGTTCCGCTCCCGCGCCCGGGTCGGCATGCTCCACCAGGTATAACGACCTCCCTCCGTGCAGAACTCCCGGAAGGTGTCGATGAAGCCGGCGGCCAGATGTTTGCTGAAGCCGCGACGTTCCTGATCCGTGAAACCGGCGTTCAGCCGGTTGGCCTCGGGGTGGGCAAGGTCGATCTCCCGGTGCGCAACGTTTAAATCCCCGCAAAACACCACCGGTTTGGTTTTCTCCAAATGCAGGAGGTAGGCTCTGAAGTCTAGGTCCCACTTCTGCCGGTAGGGCAGACGCCTCAGGTCCCTCTGGGCGTTCGGCGTGTACACGTTTACCAAATAGAAGTCGGGAAACGTGAGGGTGAGCAGGCGGCCTTCACCGTCGTGGTCCGCTTCCCCCATGCCCCGGCTTACCTCGAGGGCTTCTAGTTTTGAATAGCAGGCCGTCCCGGAGTAGCCTGCCCGTTCCGCAGGATTCCAGTACTGGAAGGAAAAATCGGGCAGGATCGAACCTACCTGTTCCGGCCGGGCCCGTACTTCCTGCAAACACAGGAGATCGGGATCTTCATCGGGCAGGAAGGCAAATCCCCCTTTGCGCAAAAGCGCCCGCAGACCGTTGACGTTCCAAGAGAGAAGCTTCATGAGGCGCAAAATATATTGACATTCATATATAGTAATTATACACTAATAGTCGATATGAGCAAACGGATGATCATTACCTATATCGCGGGCGGTGCTGTCGGCGCCCTGGCCGGTTTTCTCTACTACAGGTTCATCGGCTGCAGAGCCGGAACCTGCCCCCTTACCTCCACTGCATACGGCGCGGTGCTCTACGGCTTGGTCCTGGGCTCGCTGCTCGGCGGGGTAGTGGTGGCCCGCTGAGCAGGCGGGCCGGCGGCTTTAGGACCAGCTCTGCAGCTCGATAATATTGCCCTCGGGATCCCGGGCATAGGTCCAGGTAATCGTCCCTGCTGCCGGCACGTCGAGGGTAACGACCTCACCCAATCCGGAACCTCCAGCTGTCAAAACCGCTCGTAGTGCCGCACTAACATCTTCGACCTCGAAGGCCAGGTGTCCCCAGCCCGGGCGATTAGGGATCGGAATTGGGCTGTCTGCACTCTGGGCATACTCGAAAACTTCCAGCGTCGGGCCGACGGGTCCATGGCCGGGGAGGCGGAGATGGATCCCCTTGATGCGCGCCCCGGTTACTCCGCTGCCCCGTTCCAGGCTCTCACCCTCCAGATCCCGCTCTGGAGGCACGGGAATACAATGAAACACGGTTTCATAGAATTTGGCTAGTTTCCGCCAATCCCGGGCTACCAGGTTCGTATGAGTGAATCTAGCCTGAACTTCGGAACCCACCGGTTTACACCCCTCAGCTGCTGAGATTTTTCAACAACTGTACACTCTACCGCGGATCGGTGTCGACAGCGATTTTTCTTTGCGGTTGAGACGATAATCTTTTATCATTGGGGCCAGGAGGAGATATATGCCTGTCACCAAGATAAAAGAGTTTCTCGACAAGAACAAGATCAAGTACGTGTCGATCCGTCATTCCACGGCTTATACGGCCCAGGAGATTGCCGCCTCGGCGCACGTAAAGGGAAGGAACATGGCCAAAACCGTCATCGTGAAGATCGACGGAAAGATCGCCATGGCGGTGCTGCCTGCCAAGTACCAGATCGACCTGGACAGCTTGAAGAAATCGTGCAAGGCAGCCAGCGTGGAGTTGGCACGGGAGGAGGAGTTCTCCCATCTGTTCGCCGGTTGTGAGACCGGAGCGATGCCCCCTTTCGGGAACATCTACGGTTTTCCCGTGTATGCCGATGAAACGCTGAAAAAAGACGAGGAGATCGCCTTCAACGCCTGTTCCCACACCGAGTTGATCCAGATCAGCTACAAGGATTTCGAGAAACTGGCGAAACCGAAGTTCTGCAAGTTCTCCGTGCTTATGTAGCGCCGCCTCGGGCGGGTGATACGATTTCGAACGCTTCGGGTAAGAGGCGAAGAGGGGAATAGCCGCAATTTTCAATCTTCGCTATACTCCTGAAGCATGAGAGACAACAAAGGTAGGCGCAAGAACGCAGAACTGGAAAAGCTCAACAGCGTGGAAAAACCCGCGGGGATTTTCCGCACCACCCTGTCCTACAATGAGCAGAGCATGCTCTGCCATTTCAAGTTGACCCGTGGTTCGGCCGTTCCTCTGCACAACCACGAAGCCGTACAGCACGGATACGTTCTCAGCGGCAGGCTCCGCTTCCTCTTGAACGACGGGAAGAGCTTCATTGCTGCCGCCGGATCGAGCTACGCCTTCGATCCCTGGGAGCACCACGGAGCAGAGGCGATAGAGGACAGTGAGGTGCTGGAGTTCTTCACTCCGATGCGTCCCGAATACGCGGACAATTGATGCGCAACACCCTGAGAAAGCGGGGAGAGAATCATGAAAAAAGTGGCTATCGGCTGTGATCCCAATGCAGCCGCGCTCAAACAGGTGATCGAGGAGCATCTGCAGGAGCTGGGCTACGAATACGAAGACTACGGCAGCGATGACACGGTATACGCCAATGTTGCCATCCGGGTTGCCGAGGCGGTAGCCCGCGGGGATCACGAGCGGGGAATCCTTATCTGCGGCACGGGAATCGGCGTGTCCATCGCCGCCAACAAAGTACGCGGGGCATATGCGGCGTTGTGTTCCGATGCCTACTCGGCTGAACGAGCACGGAAGAGCAACAATGCCAATATCATGACCATGGGATCTCAGGTGCTCGGACCGGAACTCGCCAAAACCCTGGTTACGATCTGGATGCGCTCCGAGTACACCCCCGGTGGACGCTCGGAGCCCAAGGTCCGGCGCATCGTGGAGTACGATCAAGGCCGCGGTTCGGCCGACCAGACCTGAACTCACCGGTATGGATCAATCAGACAAATACTACCTGAGCTACCGTCAGATCCATGAAACCGTGAAAGAGCTGGCAGGGCGGATCGAGGCGGTGGGTTTCGATCCGGACGTGATTGTAGCCATCGGAACAGGGGGCTTCATTCCGGCCCGGATACTCAAGACCTTCATCAATCGGCCGGTATACGCCGTCGGCATCTCCTACTACGGGCTCGATAATGTTCCCACAGCCACCCCCCAGACGATACAGTGGATCGATGAGGTGGAGCGCAAGCTTGCGGGGAAACGTGTACTGCTGGTGGATGAAGTCGATGATTCCCGGGTGACCCTGGAGTACTGCCTGAAGGAGCTCCTAGGCCACAAGCCAAAGGAGATCGCCGTGGTGGTGCTCCACAACAAGAACAAGAAAAAACGGGGAAGCCTTCCCGAGGAGATTCGCCATTACTTTGCCGGACGGGAAATGGAGGATCGCTGGATCTGCTACCCCTGGGATGCCGAAGACATAGCCTCTCACGAGGAACAGTCCAAGGCGACGGTGTGACGGTAGTGGAGAAGCAGGTCGAGAAAACGCCGGTTCTCGAGAGGATTGTGATCGAAGTGGAAGAGGTGGGACGGACAGCAGCAGTCTGAGCAACCGAAGCCCGGCGTGGATCCGGCGGCAAGCGCGGCCACGGCCCGGGCCAGGGAGCATTCCAAATCGTGACGGCTTCGAATAGGCAGGCTGGTCACATCCCTGGGTTCCGCACAGGCCAGCAGAAAATCGATATGCCAGTGCATCCTTTTCCTCCTGCGGTGGTGCCGGGCGATCCTGGCGCTCAAGTTTCTCCTTCCTGAACCTGCGTAGACATACCAACCGCACTCAAGCCGGATTTCCCCGAGGGATCCTGCTGTCAAGCGACATTCCTGCCGTAATTGTATGATCAACAGATAAACGCCGCTGTCGTCCCGCACCGCAGCGGCCGCAGCCAGGTCGATGGGCACATCCGGGTTTGCCACGGTGGCCCAGCCTTCTTCCGCGGTTTGAATGGAAGCGGCGCGCATCCAGATCTTACCCTTGAGGCTGATGAGCTTCCGCGTGAAGGCCGGATCCGTGTGGAGGTTGGGAACGAAGCGGCGGGCCAGAGGGTTCATGAGGACGAACAGAACCCCGGCCGTTCGTCCCTCATCGGCCAGGGCTTCAAGTTCTCCGAGGTGCTTCAGTCCGCGGAGGGTGGGGGCATCGGGAAACATGGCGGTCCCCTCTTCGATCAGCGTACAGCCTTTGACCTCCAGAAACAGCTCCCTGGCTCCGGGCAGGACCGATGCCCGCCCGCCCCCGGGATCGCCGAGCTCCAGCAGAAAATCCAAGCGTGATTTGCCCACGGTAATCTCCCGGCGTATTGTTCGAGCTTCCGGAAACAGCATGGGCAGCACGATTTGCTCGGCCAGGTCGTTTGCCCGGGCCGAGACCAGGGGAATGAGGATCCCCCGCTGCCGGGATGCGACCAGGGAATATTGCAGCCGCCGTTTCGTATTTCCCCTGCGATCCGGGCGTTCCGGCCGTTTCTGCAGCAGCAGGGCGGCTCCGGGCACGAGGATCTCGAGCAGGCGTCCGGGGTTGGGGCAGTGAGCACCGACAATGGTGCCGCCCAGATCGACCCGCACGACGAAGCGATTGGGGCGTTCGATGAAAGAGGCTTCGCGGAGATCGTCGGAACTGTCGAACAGGCTGAAGCCGGAGGCGGTCAACGGGTGGCTTTTACTCCTCCGCCGGCCGCGGCTCTCTTGACCTCCGCCTCCACCGCGGCCTGGTTGACCATGGTGATGTCACCGGGGACCTCCTGAACCAGCATGCCGTGGGCTGCGCCCCAGTTGACGGCGGTTTCCAGATCCTTTCCCTTGAGCAGGGCGGCGAGCACGCCGGAGGCGAAGGAATCTCCCCCGCCGGTCCGATCCCGAATCGGGACGTTCTCCCGTACGGGAGCGACGTGCCACTTATCCGCCTTGGTATCGTAGAGCACAGCAGCCCAGCTGATCAGATCCGCATTGTGGGCGCCCCGCCATTGGGTTCCGATCAGGCTCAGGTTGGGGAAATCCCCGGCTACTTTGCGGATCGTCTCCTGGTAGGCGGGAAGCCAATCTTCGAAACCGGTGCCCTTTTTCGACTTGGTATCATAGCCCAACGCGTCGGATAGATCCGAATCGTTTCCCACCAGAAATCCCAGGTAAGGGGCTAGCTTCTGGTTGATGGCCCGGGCCTTGCTCTTGTCCGGTTCCACCTTGGAGCGGTAGTTCAAATCCGCGGAGACGAACGTTCCGTGCTGCGCCGCTTTCTGCGCAGCCTCGATGGCCAGCTCCGCCGTCTTCGGACCGATGAGGGTGAAGATGCCTCCTGTGTTGAACACCCGTACGCCCTCCCGGGCAAACAGGGCTTCCAATTCGAAATCACCGGGCTGTAGCTGGGTTGCCGGACTGTGGGCGCGGTAATAGGTGGTGTTGGAGGGGATCACACCGGCACCGTTGTAGGTGAAGTTGATTCCGTTGTGCAGGCCCCCCTTCTGGTTGGTAGAGGTGCGGCTTCCGTCGCTGCCCGTATTCCACCAGATGATCCTGCTCACGTCCACCCCGGCCTCGCGCATCTGATTGCGGATGTTCTCTCCGATAGGATCATCCACTAAAGCGGTGAGCACGGCGCTGCGCAGGCCGAAGGTGTAGGCCAGACCGCAGGCCACGTTGGTTTCCCCGCCGCCTTGAAATATCCGTATGTTGTCCCGCATCCGGGCGGTGGGCACGTCCCGCGGACAGATTCGCAGCATCACCTCTCCCATGGATACACCGTCGTACCTGCACGAATCCCGACTCTTGATCTCCTTGTAGCTGACTACCTTTGCCATATCTGCCTCTCCTCCTGATCCTGAGTGTCTGCTTTCACAATATTCGAATCTAGCCGGGATATCAATATTACGACGAAGGGGGACATAGCAAATTGCGATCGATTTGTGTTGACGATCCGCAAAAACATTCATATGTTTATGACTGACTGTTCAGTCATTTTTGAGGTCGCGATATGCCTGAAGTACAGGATCTGAAAAAGGAACAGAGACGCACCACCATCATCCGGGCTTCTCTGCGGGTATTTTCCCGCAAGGGGTACGAAACCACGGTGCTGGACGAGATAGCCCGGGAGGCAAGGTTGGCCAAGGGCACCCTCTACCTGTACTTCAAGGACAAGGAGGACCTGTACTTCCATGTGATGCTGAGCGTGCTGGAGCGCCTGGAGGCGTTTGTCGCGAAGCAGACCTCCGAGTCCCAGAATCCACTGGAGAAATTGGCCGCCGTTGCCCGAGCCCAGATCGGTTTTTTCGTCGACAATCCGGAGTACTTCCGCCTGTTCACCGCGGCCTTCAATCCGGAGATGGCCACGATCCACAAGAAACTCCTGGGACCTTTTTTCGAGAAACGCCGGCGACTGGGGGAGTATCTGTACGGTTTGGTGGAAGAGGGAAAGAAAAATCACCTGATTCGCGGTGACATAAATACCCGGGATGTGGTGTTGAGTTACATGGGGATGGTCAACCAGGCCGTGCAGTCCGTGTGCATGCCCCGTTTCGAATTGAACACTCAGAATGATCACCCGGTCTCACCGGCCCAGACGGCCGGCTCCATCATGAAGATCCTGTTGCAGGGTATAGCTGCCCGTCCGGAAGGAGGAACCAGTATATGAGACGCATAGGAGCGGTCGTGGTACTGCTCTTTACGATGTTCGGCGCAGCCGGCGCTGAAACCTACAGATTCACCCTGGAAGAGGCCATCGGCTACGGCCTGGCCAACAGCACCGCGATCCGGTCCAAGCAGCTGGCCGTAGCCGCAGCCCAGGCGGACCTGGCCGCTGCCAGGGCGGGGTACTACCCCTCTGTCTCGGCCGGGGCGAGCTGGACCCACCTGTTCGAGCAGCCTCGATTTGGAACGTCATACCAATCCGGCAGCGATCCAATCGGCGCATCGTTGGAAGTCGGTCAGAGCGTCTACACCTTCGGAAAGATCAAGAACGGGATCAAGCTGGCCGAGGAGGCGGTGGCTCAGGCCGCCCTGGACCTGGCCGAGGAGAACCGGAAGATCGTGGTCCTGATCAAGAACGCCTTCTACGGCTACCTGCTGGCTCTGGAGGTTCAGGCCATCAACCGGGAGACCCTGGTCAGCAAGGAAGAGGCTCTGGATGTGGCTCAGCAGCGCTACAATGCCGGATTGGTGCCGGACTTCGAGGTGCTCCAGGCCGAGTCGGATCTGGAGAGCTTCAAGGCCACGGTGATCTCCTCGGACAATGGCGTGGCTGTTGCCCTGCTCAACGTAAGGAACGTGCTGGGTATCGATATCGAAGAGGAGGACTTCGAGTTCGAGCTGGCCGGTGAGCTGGAGCAGATCCCCCTACAGATCGATCAGGAGGCTCTGATTCAGAAAGCCTTGAGCGGGAAGTACGATCTGCAGAGCTTCAGAAAGCTGTTGGACATTGCGGAAGCGCAAAATGAACTCAATCGGAGCCTGAGGCTGCCGACGCTGGTGGGATGGGCGAATTATAGCCTGCAGAGTGGATTTGATGCTTCTTCCGGGAAGAATGAATATTTCGATCTTGATGCCTGGGATGGAAACCTGACCATGGGCTTGAACCTGAGCGTTCCCATCTCGGGATTTTTCCCCTGGAGCGAGGAGAGCGCCGGCCTGAAGAAAGCCCAAATCCAGGCGGAGGACCAGCGCCTGCAGTACGGAGCCCTGGAATCGAGCATTCGCGTGGCCGTGGAGTCGAGCATTCTGAAGATTGCCGAAGAGCGGGCCAAGATCGCTTCGGGAAACAAGAGCGTGGATCTGGCCCAGCGGCTGTACGAGGCCGCCGTGGAGCAGTACGAAAGCGGTTATATCTCCAGCGTGGAGTTGAAGGACGCTCAGCTGGGATTGAACGCCGCCAAGCTGGCCTACGCTCAGGCGATCTACAACTACAACCGGAACGTCCTCGATCTGATGGACGTGGTCGGTGTAGCGGATTTCTAAGTGTTGAAGATGCGGGAGAAGAGGATATGAAAAAGGGAGCTCGGTTAGGTATCATCCTTGTCGTAGTAGTGGCGGTTTTGGCTGTCGGCGGATATTTCGGGTACACCCGCCTGTCCGCTCAGGAAGGTGAGGAGCCCGTTTTGAGCTTTCTCTCCTTCGGACAGCGTCCCGGCGGCCGGCGTCCCGGCGGACCTTCGGATAATCCGGAGGAGAAGTTCTCAGTACCTGTAGCGGTCACCACCGCCAAACGGGAGAGCGTACGGGAAACCCTCAACCTGTACGGATCCGTGTTCGCCGAAGCGGAGGTCAGTATCCTGACCACGGTCAACGGCAAGATCACGGAGATCAAGGTCGAAGAGGGGGATTTCGTCGGAAAGGATCAGGTTCTGGCGGTAATCGACAGGGATCAGGCCGGATTGAAGTTCGCCCCGGTCGAGGTGGACTCGACGATTGCCGGGGTGGTCAAATCCGTCTTGATCCAGGAGGGGGCAACGGCCAATCCGGGAGTTCCCCTGTTTCAGATCGTGGACATGGACGTCGTCGAAGTTGTGGTGGATGTTCCGGAGAAGCGGATCGGTCAAGTGAGAATAGGTCAGTCCGTGGAGATCTCCGTGGTCTCCTATCCGGATCGGGTGTTCTACGGCACAATCGACAGACTCAGTCCCGTGGTGGACCCGGCATCCAGATCACTGGAAACCCGGATCCGGGTAGTCAACCGGGGATATCAGCTGAAGCCGGGGATGTTTGCCGAAGCCAGCATCATCCTTCGTCAGCGGGTAGATGCGCTGACAGTTCCCCTGGCCGCTCTGGTCGACAGGGAGGGCCGGCGGACCGCCTTTGTCATCGAGGGTGATGTGGCCAGAGAGGTGAAGCCGGAAATCGCCTTTGTGCAGGGGGAACGGGCGGTCGTCGATTCCGGTATTGCCGAAGGTGATCGGGTGGTGGTGATCGGCCAGCAATCTTTGAGCGGCGGCGATGCGGTCACGGTGGCGGAGGTGAAGGAATGAAGATTACCGATCTATCGGTGAAGCGGCCGGTCACGGCCACTGTTTTCTACCTCGCCCTGATCGTGTTGGGGGTCTTCTCTCTGGGGAGGCTGGCCATCGATTTGATCCCGGATATCTCCTTTCCCGTCATCGTCATCTATTCCTCATATCCAGGGGTATCGCCTCAGGAAGTCGAGGAGAACCTCACCAAGGTGATCGAAAACACGGCCGCTTCTGCCAGCCGGATAGAGAATATCAGCAGCACCTCGCGGGAGGGAACCTCCGTCGTGGTGGTGGAGTACCAGTGGGGAACGGATCTGGCCGAGTCTTCCAACGATTTGCGGGAGCGCCTCGATCTGATTCGGGATTTCATTCCAGAAGATGCGTCCCAACCGGTCCTGTTCAAGTTCGATCCTTCCATGACCCCGATCGTGGTTCTGTCCTTGGAGGGCCGGCGTGATTTGGAGAGCCTGCGCTTCATTGCCGAGAACTCGATTCAAACCTCTCTGGAACAGATCGATGGAGTGGCCAGTGTGTCCGTCGAAGGGGGTTTGAAGAAGCAGATCCACATCGATTTGGACAGGACTCTGCTGGCATCCTACGGATTGTCCATCGATCAGATCGTCAACGTCGTGCGGGCTGAAAACCTCAACGTAACCGGCGGCTCGATTACCGAAGGAGCACAGAAGTACTCCCTGCGGACCATAGGCCGGCTGGACGAGCTCACAGAAATCAGGGGGATCATCGTCGGGAACAACAACGGCAAGCCCGTGTACCTGGAGAATGTGGCCGCCGTTTACAGCGGCTACATGGATGACGAGATAGACATCAAGGTAGACCGCAACGATGCCATCATCCTGACAGTACAGAAGCAGTCCGGGACGAACACCGTGCAGATCACCAATCGGGTCCAGGAGAGAATCGAAACCATCAAACGGTCCCTTCCCGAGGATGTGCGTTTGGTGGAGCTGTTCGTTTCCGCCGATTTCATAAATGACGCGATCTCCAATGTCTGGCAGGTTGCCCTTCTGGGGGGGATTCTCGCGGTTTTCGTGCTGCTGATCTTCCTGCGCAACCTGCCCACCACCCTGATCGTGGCCGTTTCCATTCCGCTTTCCATCATCGTCACCATCATAGGCATGTACTTCTTCAACCTGACCCTCAATATGCTCTCCCTGGGAGGGCTGGCGTTGGGGATCGGGATGCTGGTGGACAATTCGATCGTCATCATAGAAAACATCTTCCGCTACCGCGAAAGCGGCGCCAAGGCGGGGGAGGCGGCCCGGCACGGATCCCAGGAGATGGCCAATGCCATCATCGCCTCCACCCTGACAACGGTAGCGGTGTTTTTGCCCCTGGTGCTCTTTATCCGCGGTCTGGCCAGAGAGTTGTTCCGGGACCTGGCCTTTACGGTCACCTTCTCCCTACTGGCCTCTCTCCTGGTAGCTTTGACCGTAATTCCCATGCTTTCCAGCAGGATCCGCAAAATTGCGATCAAGAAGAAGTCCAACACCCTCCTCGACGTAGAGGAGGAGCTGAAGGGCAGGGGAACAGCTCTGCGTTTCCTGGATCGGATCTACGGGGCTTCCCTGGGTTGGGCTTTGAGGCACAAGGCTCTGGTCCTGATCGTGATCGTACTTCTGTTTGCCGGCAGCCTGGCCTTGATCCCGCGGGTCGGTGTGGAGCTGTTCCCAGAATCGGATCAGGGCATGCTCATGGTGAATATCGAAACCGCCGTGGGCTCGGATATAGACACCACGCGGGAGGCCGTAGAGAAGATCTATACGATCATAGAGGAGAACGTTCCCGAGAAAAGGGTCTCGGTGGTTCAAGCGGGAGTCGGCGGCGGGTTTTTCTCCACGGCCGCAGCCAACACGGGATCGATCCAGATCGCTCTGGAGGATCTGGAGGATAGAGGCCGGACGGACCGGGAGATTATTGAAAGCCTGCGCCCTCTGGTTGCCGAGGTCCCCGGCGTGAAGGTTCGTTTCTCCACGGGATTCGGACCGGGCGGCGGCGGAATGTCCAGCGGGCTGACGGTTTCGATCCGCGGGAATGATCTTGAGCAGGGCAAGGAACTGGCCTCGAAAATCGAGGAGATCATGGAAAGCGTGGATGCGGTCCAGGATGCTCAGGTGTCCCGGGAGGAAGGTTTACCGGAGTACCGTATCCAGGTGGATCGAAATCGGGCCGCCCAATATGGGCTGACCGTAGCCCAGGTGGGAACAACGATCAAAAGGGCTTTTGCCGGAGAGACCGTGGCTACGGTGCTGTACGAAGGGCAGGAGGTGGACGTGCGGGTGCGCTTTCAGCCGGAGGATAGGGTATCTGTTGAGGATATCAACCAGATCGCCGTGTCTTCCCCCCTCGGATTTTCGGTTCCGCTCACCAACCTGGTTGAGGTGCAGAAGGCATACGGGCCTGTAAGCATCGCCCGGGAAAATCAGCAGCGGGTCATCGACATCAACGCCCGGGTGACCGGGGATGTCCGTTCGGCCGTTAACGCCATCAAAGAGCAGGTGGATCGGCTGGCCATACCCGCCGGTTTTTCGATAGCCTACGGCGGATCCTGGGAGGATATTCAGGAGGTGATCCAGGATCTGGTGCTGGTACTGATCCTCTCCATGACCCTGATCTACTTCATCATGGCCGCCCAGTTCGAGAGCTTCCGGGATCCCTTTATCATCATGTTCACCCTGCCCATGACCTTCGTCGGGGTGATCTGGATCCACCTTCTGACAGGAACGATCTTCAGCGCCTTCTCCGGGATCGGTCTGCTGATGCTGGTGGGAATCGTGGTAAATAACGGGATCATCCTGGTGGACTACACGAATCTGCTGCGCAAACGGGACTACGAGCTGACCCGGGCCGTGGTAGCCGCCGGCAGAATACGTCTGCGGCCGATTCTGATGACCATGCTGACTACGATCCTGGCGCTGCTGCCCATTGCCTTTTTCGGCGGCTCCGGCTCGGAGCTGCGCAAGCCCATGGCCCTGACCGTGACCGGGGGGCTCCTGGTTTCTACGGTGTTCACCTTGATCCTCATCCCTGTGCTCTACCATCTGTTCGAGGGCAGCCGGGAGAAGCGACGGCTTCGCCGCCTGGCGAACCACCGGGACGAGCAACCGCAGCTGCTCTCCATAGAGCGTGAGGCGGAGAGGGAGGTGGTCCGTGGATAAGGTGGCTGTTCTCATTTTCTACGACCGGGCCATCGACGAAGAGGTGCTCGATGTCCTGAGCTCATGCTGCATCGACAACTACACCCGCTGGCACGACGTCAGCGGTGTGGGGAGCACCGGTCCCCACCTGGGGGACCATGTCTGGCCGGCCATGAACAACGTGATGATGACCGTGGTGCCTGAAGAGCGGAAACCCGAGATTCTGGAACAGGTGCGCCGGCTCCAGGAAGATTTCCCCTTTACCGGTCTTCGCGCCGTAGTGCTGCCGGTCCTCGACATGGTGTAAAGCCATCCGGCAGCACCAAGGCGCCCGCCTCGGCTGTTTTATTCGGCGGTCGGAAAAGCGCCGGCTGCTGACGGTAGCTGGATCACGCACCGCTTCCTCTTCCCGTTCCTTGTACATCCTCCGGTAGTCCCAACGCCAGTTTCCCGAGAGATCGAAGCAAAAAAACAGGAAAATTCGAAAATCCCGCCTTGACAGATTCAGTGTTTGCTGTATAATAAAACCAGGTTTCATAATGTAAAACAACGATGAAGCCAAAACAATGGGCGGAAAGCCATGGATCCGCCGAAAAAAAACCAAATAGGAGGTTCGACATGAAAAAGCTGATGCTTGTGCTTGTTCTGCTGGTCGTTGGCCTGTCCCTCGTCTTGGCAGAACCACAGTCGGAGGGAGCGGGGGAGGTGTATACCTTCAAGTACGCCAACACACAGTCACCCAACCATCCGCGCAGCAAGTCTATGGAGCTGTTCAAAGAGCAGCTGGAGAAGGCCAGCAATGGCCGCATCAAAGTGGAACTGTACTTCTCCGGTGTGCTCGGCAAAGAGGCCGAGGTTCTGGACATGGTTGTCACCGGCTCGGTTCAGGGATGCCGGGGCGGACTGTTCGAGAGGGCCAACAAGATGTACCTGCTGTACACCCTGCCGTTCATGTTCGAAAACACCGACCAGGTCATCAAGTTGATGAGAAGCGAGTTTGGGGACAAGGTAAACGCGGATGCCTTGAAGAACGGGATCTACGTCCCCGCCTGCGGCTGTGCCGGGGGCTTTCGGAACATCACCTCCAATGTAAAACCGATCCGCAGGCCGGCGGACCTGCGGGGACTGAAGATGCGTACACCCCCGATCGATATGACCATCAAGACCTTCAAAGCCCTGGGCGCAAACCCCCAGCAGGTCGCCTACACCGAGACATACATGGCGCTGAAATCCGGGGTGGTGGATGCCCAGGAGAATCCCTTCTCCAACACCGTGGACATGAAATTCTACGAGCAGCAGAAGTACCTGTCGGTTGTCAACTGGCAGCTCCACCCGGATCCCTTGTACGTCAATCCGGCCTGGTACAACAGCCTGCCCGGCGACCTGAAGGCCGTCTTCGACTCCGTAGCAGAGTCAACCATGATCTACAGCGATACGATCTGGCTCAACTCGGAGAAGGACTACTACTACTTCCTGCGGGAGAGGCTGGAAACCAACGAGCTCACTCCCGAGGCCGTAGAGGAATTCCGGGAAGCGGTCAGAGCGGTTTGGCAGTCCTACGTGGACGACGGATTCTTCACCTGGGACGACATCAGCCGGGCAATGGCCATAGCCACAGAAGAATAGCGCCTGTAAAATCAACAATTGGAGTGCCGGAGCGGCAGGTGTCCTCGGGCGCGCCGCCTGCTGTCCGGCACCCTTCGATTCTCCTGAGGGGTATGCAGAGCATATGAAGCGAATCCGCCGCGCAGTCAAGCTGGCTACGAATGTCCTGGAGTGGTTCATTACTCTTTGCTTCTTCGTCATTCTGATGCTCACGATCATCCTGGTCATCCTGCGCTACGGCTTCAATGAAGCGATCATCGGCGGCAACGAGCTGATGGAGTATCTATTCATCTATACCACAGCCATTGGCGCGGCGGCTGCCCTGGGGCGCCGGGAACACATAAAGATCACCTGGTTTATCGACAAGCTTTCTCCGGTCTATAGGAAGATCGTCGACATTCTGGGATTCCTCCTGATCGCCTTGATCAACGGCGTGATGATCTACTACAGCGTTCCCTGGATCCGAACCGTGGGAGGCTTCGAATCGCCCGTTCTTCGTATACCCAACCGTCTCATCCAGATCATCATCCCCATCGGCTGCGCTTTGGTTATTCTCTACTGTCTGTACCACATCCTGATGGTCCTTGTCGGGGGGAATGCACGCCTGGAACAGGAGGCGGCGGAATGATCATTCTGATAATCAGCCTTGTCCTGTTCCTCATCATGGGTATTCCCATAGCCTATTCTCTGGGACTCTCCGGCTTCTGCTACTTCCTGGTCGTTCATCCGGAACTGCTGCCCGTGTTGCCGCAGCGACTTTTTGCAGGCATGAACTCCTACGCGATGATCGCCCTTCCCCTGTTCGTGACCATGGGCTTACTCATGAATGCAGGGGGAATCACCACCCGCCTGATCGATTTCAGCCTGCTGTTCGTAGGGCGGTTACGCGGCGGACTTGGTGCGGTGAACGTGCTGGCCAGCATGATCTTCGGAGGGATCTCCGGGTCCTCTGTATCTGATACGGCCTCGATCGGTGCCGTGTTGATCCCGGAGATGAAGGATCGGGGGTACACACCGGAGTTTGCCAGCGGGGTCACCGTAGCTTCCTCTACCATGGGGATGATAATCCCGCCAAGTGTACCCATGGTGATCTATGCCCTGGTGGCGGAGGAATCGGTGGGAAAACTCTTTCTAGGCAGTGCGATCCCGGGCATCATGATCGGCCTGTTCATGCTTGTGATAACGGTCGGAATTTCCTACTGGAAGAAGTACCCCCGGGAAGAGATAAGGCTCAGCAGGAAAGAGCAGTTCCGCCGCATCCGACAGTCGGTTTTGGCCATCATCATGCCCGTATTCGTCATCGGCTCGGTCGTGCTCGGAATAGCCACGGCCACCGAGTCGGCCGGAATCGGAGTGCTGTATGCGTTTATCGTCGGAGTCTTTGTGATCCGGGGGCTGAAGCTCAAGAACATCCCCCCGATCCTCAAATCGGCTATCATGACCAGCGCCACGGTCATGATCATCATCGCCCTTTCGCAGCTGTACGTCTGGATCCTGGCAATCGAGCGGGTTCCGGAGCTGGTAGCCGCTTTCGTTACGGGTTTGAACCTGCCGGCGATCGTTATCCTTCTCTGCATCGATGTGATCATTCTTCTTACCGGTACCTTCGTGGATGTCAGTCCGGCGATCCTGCTACTGACTCCGGTGTTTCTTCCCGCGGTCCAGGCTTTGGGAATGTCGGCGATACAGTTCGGGGTGATCCTGATCTCCGGCTTGGCTGTGGGCCTGGTCACACCTCCAGTGGGCATGTGTCTCAACGTGGCTTCGGCGATCTCCCGGCTCGGCATCGGGCGGATATTCAGAGCGGCGGTTCCCTTTCTCCTGGCCAACGCCATCACCCTCGTGCTGATAACCGTTTTGCCGGCTTTGAGCATGTGGCTGCCGGGGCTTCTGATGAAATAGAACTAGGTGGAAAGAAAGGTGAAAAGTATGGAAATCAGACATGCGGTACATCCGGAACAGGCGAAAACCTTCGATACCGAACAGCTTCGCGGGTCGTTCCTCATCCGGGAGCTGTTCACTCCGGGAAAGATCAGGTTGGTGTACAGCTACTACGATCGCCTGATCGTGGGCGGGATTCAGCCCGCCTCGCCCCTGAAGCTGGAGGTGGAGGAGCGGGTCATCGGTTCGAAGTACCTTCTGGAGCGCCGGGAGATGGGGGTCATCAACATCGGCGGGGCGGGCACGATCACGGTCGACGGACGGGAATACACCCTGGGAAGCAAAGACGCCCTTTACGTCGGATCGGGTGCCCGGGACCTGATCCTTGCCGGGGCCAAGAAGAATGAACCGGCAAAGTACTATCTGCTCTGTGCTCCTGCTCATCAAAGCTATCCGACCACGAAGATCTCGATTCAGGATTCCGAGCCGCTTCGTCTCGGTTCCGACGAACAGAGCAACAGGCGCACGATCTACAAGTATATCCATCCAGATGGGGTGCGCAGCTGTCAGCTGGTGATGGGCTTGACGATCCTGGAGCCGAAGAATGTCTGGAACACGATGCCTACCCACACCCACGAACGACGCATAGAGGCCTACTTCTACTTCGACTTCCCGGATGACGATGTTGTCGTGCATTTCATGGGCCCTCCCTCGGAAACCCGCCATCTCATCCTCCGCTCCCAGGAAGCGGTCCTGTCCCCCAGCTGGTCGATTCATTCGGGGGTGGGAACGCGCAACTACACATTTATCTGGGGAATGGCCGGAGAGAATCAGACCTTCTCAGACATGGATGATGTTCCCATGGCCAGCCTCATGTAGGAGCGAAGCATGATACTCGAACAGTTCCGTTTGGACGGCAAGGTGGCCGTGGTAACCGGTTCCGGTACCGGCCTTGGGGAAAGCATGGCCGTCGGTCTGGCCGAGGCGGGGGCCGACGTCGTGGGAGTGTACAACACCCATCCACCGGAAAAGGCGAAATCCCTGGTCGAACGGCTCGGCAGGCGTTTTTTCGCCCTTCAGGCGGATCTGGTAAGCATTGAACCCATAGCGAAGATCGTCGAAAGCGCCGTGTCCCAATTCGGCAGGCTCGATATTTTGGTTAATGACGCGGGGATCATCCGCCGCGCTCCATCCCTCGAGTACAGCGAAAAGGACTGGGATGAGGTGATCAACGTCAATCTGAAATCCCTTTTTTTCCTCTGCCAGGCCGCGGCCCGGCAGTTCGTAAAGCAGAAGTCCGGGGGCAAAATCATCAACATCGCTTCCATGCTCTCCTTCCAGGGAGGAATCCTGATACCCCCGTATACGGCCAGTAAGAGCGGAGTACGGGGATTGACCCAGCTGCTGGCCAACGAATGGGCAAAGCTCAACATCAACGTCAATGCGATCGCCCCCGGCTACATGGCCACCAGCAATACCGAGCCGCTGCGAAAGGATCCCAAGCGCGGACCGGCGATCCTGGAGCGGATACCCGCGGGTCGCTGGGGTGCGCCTGAGGACCTCAAGGGGGCGGTGGTCTTCCTGGCCTCCGATGCGTCGAGCTACGTGAACGGATTTACCCTGGCCGTAGACGGAGGCTGGCTGGGCCGCTGAACGTGGGCCCTGCACCGTTTCACTCATCGCGCCGCTGCCGCATCTCAGCGTACCGGTCTTCAAAAACAGCTGTTGATCTTTCAGGGTCTAAAGGGTATGTTTGCTTGCTATGAAGGTTCAGTCCCTCGACCGCGCTTTTGATATCCTCGAGCTGCTTTCCCGGGAGCAGCACGGATTGAACCTTACGGAGATCGGCAACCGCCTGGACCTGCACAAGAGCACCGTGTATCGGCTGCTGCAGGCGCTGAAGCAGCGGGGATACATCGAAAAGAGCGCTCAGGGAGCTTACCGCCTGGGCATGGAGTTCATCGAGCTCAGCAGTCTCTATCTCAACAACCTCGAACTGAAGACCGAAGCCCAGCCGATCTTGAGGGAGCTTTCCTCCCTGTCCGGCAACACGGCGTTCCTGGCAACCCTCCAGGAGAACGAGGTCGTGTACATCGACAAGATGGAAACCCATAACAGCCTGCGCAAATACTCGATCATCGGCCAGAGGGCGCCGTTGTACTGCACCGCTTTAGGAAAATCGATGCTGAGCGGAATGGCGGAAGACCAGATTCGCAAGTTGTACGGGGGCATCGAACTTCGGGCTTTCACGAGCAGGACGATCACGAAGGTGGATGATTTGGTGGCGGAGATCGAAAAAATCCGCCGCAGAGGTTGGAGCGTGGATGACGAGGAGTACGAGCAGGGGCTTCGCTGTATCGGTGCGCCGATCCGGGACTACCGGAACGAGGTGATCGGCGCGGTCAGTACCTCAGGTTACGCCTCGGTCATCACCCGGGAGCGGGTCGAAGAGATCGCCGCCTACGTTGTCAAAGCGGCCCGGGACATCTCCCAGCGCATGGGCTTTCGCAGCCAGTAGGGCTCGCCTTCCGTCACAATCGTCAATTCGTGAGTATTCATATGCAAAGACGCTGTTTTCTCGTGACCGGCGCTCAGGGCTGCATCGGGAGCTGGGTGATCAAGAACCTGCTCGATATGGGCCATGAGGTGATCGCTCTTGATGTCCATACCAGGCCGGTGCGTCTATCCCTTCTGCTGCACACGGAGAAGCTTAAAGCTATCTGTTTGGTCCGCGGGGACATCAACAATCTCGGGCAAATCAAGAAACTGTTGGAGAAATTTTCTGTAACCCACGTGATACATCTGGCGGGCCTGCAAACACCCGAGTGCAGGGCAAACCCGATCCTCGGAGCCGCAACCAACGTGGTCGGCACGCTTGCACTGTTCGAAGCGATAAAGGCGTACAAGGAACAGGTGAAGAGCGTGGTCTACGCCTCCTCGGGAGCGGTTCTGGGCACGGATGCGGACTACGGCTCTCATCCTATCGAGGACGGGGCTCCGCGAATCCCCGGCACCCTGTATGGCGTGTTCAAGGTGACCAATGAGGAGTGCGCCCGGATCTATTGGCAGGATCAAGGGATCCGGAGCGTGGGCTTGAGGCCCCCTGTAGTATACGGCGTTGGTCGGGACAGAGGATTGACCGCGGGCGCCACGCTGGCGATCAAAGCGGCTTTGCTCGGGCAGACCTATGAAATCGAATTCGGAGGAGCGGCGAACGTGGAGTATGCCGACGATGTTGCCAATTCGTTCATCGCCTGCGCCCTGAAGGCACCGGAAGGTGCGCCGGTTTACAACATGCGGGGAGAGGTTCTCGAGGTGGATGATATGATCGCCGTGATCGAAGAGATCTTCCCGTCGTCCAAGGGGTTGATCACCTGCGCGAAGCGGAGGAATATCATGGCGAACGATGTTTCGGATACGGGACTCCAGGCGCTGATCGGACCCTTCCATCCGCTGGGTTACGAAGAAGGGGCAAGACGCACCGCGGAGCTGTTCCGGACCCTTCTTGAAGAAGGGCGGCTGTAACGCAGGGCGAGTGAGCGTTATGCGAGGGGGTAGATCCCTGTTTTCCTGGCCGTATCGAATACCGCCCGTATTTTTTCCGGACTGACATCCGACTGGATGTTGTGAATCGTGGCAAAAACGTAGCCTCCTCCCGGACCGAAAAGGCGGACCCTCTCCTCCACTTGTTTTTTCACCTCCTCGACCGATCCGAATGGAAGAGTGGTCTGGGTCTCCACTCCTCCGCCCCAGAAGGAGAGCCTATGCCCGTAGCGCTTCTTGAGCTTGTCCGGTTCCATTTCCCTGGCCCCCGTCTGAACGGGGTTGAGTATCTGTACCCCGATTTCTATCAGATCATCCAAAATCTCACTGATTGCTCCGTCGCAGTGGAGGAAGATTTTTGCCTCACATCGTTGCCGCACGTAGGATATCCAGGCGGCCATCCGCGGCTTCAAGAAGGTACGAAAGACCTCCGGGGAGATGAGCAGGCTATCCTGCGCGCCCAGGTCGTCGTTCATCTGGATGGCGCTGATATACGGACCGGCCAGGGGAAGAAATTTCTCCAGTGTCGCCAGGTGGTGCTCGAGAACTCTGTCCAGCCAGTGGTGCATCAGATCGGGTTTGAGGATGAAGTTCATCAGCAGGGTTTCGAATCCGAACATCGTCTGTCCGAGTTCCAGAAACGAACAGTCGTAGAGTGGAAGCGCCGCAAACAATGCCTTGTCGGTTCCGTGATAGAGACGCTCGATCTCCGCTTCGATGAACTCTGTTTCTCTCTCCGACCACGGGTCCTGCCAGATGTACGCGTCGATGTCCTCCGGTGTTTCCGCATCCTTTAGAGGTGCGATGATCGCGTCGAAGTAGAGACTTCCCGCGGGGCGCCGCGCAATGAGCCTGCCTTCATGCATGACCTCCACTGAGCCATCTTCTTTCAGAACCGGTTCGTATCCCTCGGGCACCAGACAGGGGCTCGCGTCGGTGAGTCTTCCTTGCCTCCAGCGGTCTATCTTGAAAAAAGACATCCCAGTGGTGGGGCTCAACCGGGTCAGCTGTACGACATCGGAGCCGAGGATCTCCGCGATTTCCAAGGATATCATAGCCAGCTGCTGTTTGATGTCGTAGAGTTTGATTTCCTCGTTTCGCCCCAGCGCCTTTAAAAGATTTTTATACGCAATGGCCGATATCCCCGATACCCGGCTGCCGCCCACATCGATCGGCACGCGGTCGGCTTCCCTGTGGTCCAGAGCCGCTGCCACCCGCTCCCTGCTGGTGAAATTGCTCATGGTCTGCTCTCCGGTTTCGAATTGTTCGGAGCCCTGGATGGATCGGGTTGATGTTCCTTCTCCACCACGGCGAGGCTTCCAAGCCGGTTTTCAATACTATTACGGAAAAATGCTTGACAACAATTGTTTTTGTGGTATTATAGAGTAATTTTGTGATTATAATCAAAATATAATTTTTACAGGGAAATCAGTTTTTTCGTTTAAAGAGATTTATTGCACAGAAATTGGTGTGAAATATAGAGCGTTGCTCTATGAAAAAAATTCGAGGAGGTAAAAAGGATGAAGAAGATCATTCTGGCAATGATTTTCCTGGCCGTCATCGTTTCCATTACGATGGTAAGTGGTTGCAAGGAAAAAGGCGAAAGCTTTGTGCTGAAGTACAACCAGCTTGAAAATGAGGAGCATCCACAGGGCGTTACCGAGACGGCGTTCGCGAAGAAAATCGAAGAGCTTTCCGACGGTCAGATCAAGGTGGAGACCTACTACAGCGGTACCCTGTTCACCCAGGAAGGGGAGGTCACCGCCATGATGACAGGTGACTTGGATCTGTCGACTCTGGCGTTCCAGGACATGGGTCCGTATCTCCCCGCAGCAAATATGTTTGCTGCCCCGTACATTTTTACCAGCTATGAGCACATGGAAAAGGTCTTTGCACTGGATTCGGAAGTCGCCCAAGAATTCTACGAGATGGTATCCGATGCCTGTGGGTATACTCCCCTGGCAGCCATGACTCAAGGATCGCGGACGATCAACACGAAGTGGGAAAACCCGATCATGACCCCCGCGGACATGGAAGGAATGATCCTGCGCATGCCCAACGCCCCAGCCTGGATTGACGCAGGCAAATCCATGGGCGGGAATGTCGTTCCGATTGCCTATTCCGAGGTCTACACGGCTCTGCAGATGGGGACAATCGAGGCACAGGACAACCCGCTGCCCGGCACGTATGCCATGAAGTTCTACGAGGTAACCAAGCAAATTTCCCTCACGAAGCACATCATCGACGTGAAACTGCTCTGCGTCACCAACAGCGTCTGGGAGAAGATGACGGACCAGCAGAAACAGTGGATGCGAGAAGCGGCGGCATATGCCTGCGCCGAAGGCAGCAAAACAACGTACAAGCAGGAGGAAGAGCTCCTGGATTTCATGAAGGATTACGGGATGATCATCACCTATCCGGATGTCGAGGCGTTCCAGAAGCATTCCTTCAACTACTACCAGGAAAACGGCCTCACCAAAGAGTGGGACATGGACCTGTACAATCGCGTGCAGGCACTGAAGTAACAACGCAGCACTATAGTCGATAAACAGGCGCTGCTCGAGTGCAGCGCCTGTTTGGCAATAGGACCGGGAATAGGGTAGAGTTGAGTAGATTGGGGGTACGGACTATGGGAGTAGTAAGGAAAGCCTTTCGCTGGGTCGCGGATTTTTTTGAGGTTCACCTGCCAATAGCAGTGTTTGTCATGTTGTTTCTCGCTTTCCTGACGAACGTCATTTGCCGCTATATTCTGAAGAATCCTCAAAACTGGACCTTCGAACTTTCCGTAAATGCGTTTGTGATAGTGGGTCTTCTGGGGGCCTGCACCGCCTATCGAAAGGAGGATCATGTCGTTTTTGATCTGCTTTACACCCGGCTGGATTCAAAAGGCCAGAACATCCTGCGGATGATATCCTCCGTTGTAGTGATCGTATTTTTCACGATCGCCCTTCCCGGATCCATCCGGTATCTGATAAGGCTTCCCGCGGTAACCTCGATCATGAGGATACCCCTTCGCTTCGTGTTTTTACCATATCCCATTTTGCTGATCTCCATGATATTGAGATCGGCCAACCGCCTTGTTTTGGATTTCAAAGCCTTCAGGAATAAAACCTACGTTCAGAGCTACAATGTCGGAGATAGGGACGCACTGATATGAGCTGGTATTTGATCATCCCGTTTTTCTTTCTGGTTTTTGCCTTCGTCATCCGCATGCCCATCGGCCTGGGCATGCTGGCCGGCTCGATTGCCTACTTTCTAGCCAAAGGCCTGAGCCTCGGTTCGTTGCTCAACACCGTTTGCTACGGCCTGACCAACGCCTACATTCTCATCGCCATTCCACTATTCGTATTCACCGCCAATGTGATGAACTCCAGCGAGGTGACGGACAAGATCTTCGATTTTGCCAGATCGTTAATTGGACGCAGGCACGGCGCAACCGGCTACGTCAACATAGTGGCCTCGTTGATTTTTGCCGGTATGACCGGAAGCGCGGTGGCCGATGCCTCGGGCCTCGGCACGCTGGAGATTGCACAGATGAAAAAGGAGGGCTACGACATGCCCTTTTCCTGTGCCATCACGGCTTCCACCGCGGTGATCGGTCCCATCTTTCCTCCATCCATCCCCTTTGTCATCTACGCCATGATTTCCGGCGCTTCGGTAGGCAAGCTGTTCATGGGCGGCATGGTGCCGGCGATCATCCTCTGCATCGTGATGGGAGTTTACGTATACTTCGTTTCCAAAAAACGAGGCTATCCGGTCGGCGCCAAGGTCACTTTCAAGTATTTTGTAAGCAGTACGTTCAAAGCCGTGCCGGCTCTGATGACCCCGGTTATTCTCCTGCTCGGGATCTATACGGGTATCATGACCCCGACCGAAGCAGGCGCCGTAGCCGCTGCCTATACGCTGGTCATCGCGTTCCTGGTCTACCGTACCCTGAACCTCAAGGCTCTGGGAACGATCCTGCTGAACACGCTGAGAACCACGGGTGCAATCTTTCTGGTGATTGCGGGTGCCTATGGTTTTTCGTTCATAGTTACCTCTGAGCAGGTGTCAAAAATCATTGTAAGTGCGATGAGCGGAATCGTGCACAGCCCCTGGGTATTCCTGCTCACCGCCAATGTTCTGTTCCTCATTCTTGGAGCCCTGGTGGATGTGAATGTTTCCGAGCTCGTGTTCATTCCGATCATCCTGCCGCTGGTGAAATACTTCAACATCGATCTGGTTCATTTCGGCGTGCTGATCTGCCTGAACATGATGATCGGTCTGTTGACGCCCCCGTTCGGCATGCTGCTGTTCGTGACGGCCGGCATCGGAAAGGTATCGATGAAGGACCTGATACGGGAAGTTCTGCCGCTGATAGGCGTGCTGCTCGTTGCGCTGGCAGTCATCACCTATATCCCGGATACGGTAATGTTCCTGACGCATCTGGTTAGATGAGTGGGGCTGGATCGGGGAGCTTGCGGGAGACTTCGATAGATGTCTAATAACAAATCAGGCAATGCAACCAACAACGAGAGAATACGCCTGGCCTCGATCGGCGCCGGGATGATCGGTCACGTGCACGCTGAAATAGCCTCAGGTGTCGAGGAATGCGAATACGTGGCCTTGTGTGATGGAGATCCGTCAAAGGCTGAAATGGCCGACAGGCTAGGCGCGACGTACTACCGGGATTTCAGGGAGATGATCGAAAAGGAAACCCTCGACGGTGTCATGATTTCCCTTCCCAACGAGCTGCATGAGCCGGTGGGTTCCGCCTGTGCGGAGAGAGGACTCCACATCTTCATGGAAAAGCCGATCGCTGCCACCGTGGAGGACGCCGAAAAGCTGATCCGCAGCGCCCAGGCGAATCATGTCCAATTGTTGATCGGCCATCACAGGCGCTTCAATCCGATGATGGTGGCGACCCGCGACATGGTCCGCGGCGGAGAGCTGGGAGAGATCGTGGGAATCAATGTGCTCTGGTGCATGTACAAACCCAAGGAGTACTTCGAGGCCGGTCCCTGGCGCAAGCAGAAGGGAGGGGGCCCGATCCTGATCAATACGATTCATGAGATCGACAATCTCCGTTTCATCTACGGGGAGATTGGCAGGGTCTACGCTGAAACGAGCAACAAGATCCGCAAGTTCGAGGTCGAGGACACGGTGAGCATTTCATTGCGGTTCAAGGACGGAACCCCGGCGAGCATCCTGATGTCCGATGCGGCGCCCTCTGTCTGGGGCTACGAGTGCACCATGGGGGAAAACCCGTTTTTCTTTCACACGGAGGGGAATATCTACCATTATCTGGGCACGAAGGCCTCCCTGACGTTTCCCGGAATGCTCAAGGTTTACTACGCCGATCCGACCAAGGTGGGCTGGCAGCATCCCCTGACCACCACGCAATTGCCCATCAAGAGCAGAGATCCATATCCCGATCAGCTCAGACACTTCTGCCGGGTGATTCGGGGTGAGGAGACGCCCAGGACCAGTGGGGAAGACGCCCTGCGAACTCTGCAGGTGACCATGGCCGTTCATGAATCCGGGCATACTAATATGCCGATCGAGGTGTGAGAGGAAGGCTTATGAGTACCGTCGTTAACAAGAAGGTTAGGGTCTATGAGAGCCTGAAGCAGCGGATCATAAACTGCGACCTTCCCCCAGGACTTCCCATCAACGAGGCGGATTTCGCCAGCGAACTCGGTGTCAGCAAGACTCCTGTACGGGAAGCCCTGCGGCAGCTGGAGAGGGACGGCTTCGTTGAAAACGTTCCCGGCCGGGGTTCGACGATTTCCCACCTCACCCCCCTGAATATTCATGAGATCCTCGAAATTCGGGAAATCATCGAAACCGGAGCGGCTAAGCACGTCGCTCGCTTCAATCCCCGCAATGAAGAATTGATAAAAAAGAGAGTCGAGCATCAACAGCTGCTCAGTGAGAAGTCGGGAAACGAGGAATATGTCCATGAGTGGGGCGAGTGGGAGGATGTCCATCTCTCCATTGTGCAAGCCCTGGGCAACCACACGTTTCTCAGAATGTACGAAGGTTTGCTGGACCGCATCAAGAGGATCAGAAACCACTTCGGTCAACGGTTTACGCCTCGGCGTCTTAACGAGATTATCAGCGAGCACCTGGCGATCCTCGATTCCATTCTGGAAGGCGATCCGGATCGGGCGGAACAGGCGGTCAGAAAACATCTGCAAAACGCCGGTGCCTTCCTCATGGGATTGTCGGCCACCCGGAAGGAGTAATTCTATGGCGCACGTCTTTACTCAGGTGTCCAGACCGGATCGGAAGCTCGTGGAAGCTTTCAGGGATCTGGGAGCCGCCACCGTGTATGAGGCCTCCGGGCGAAGAGGCTCTGTGGATCCGAGGATCAAGCCGCTGGCCAGGGGGATCCGGCTGCTGGGGCCGGCTTTTACCGTCGAGTGCCATCCGAAAGACAATCTGATGCTGCATAAAGCCCTGCAGATCGCGCAGAAGGGGGACGTTCTGGTTGCTACGACCCAAGGTTATCCCGATGCAGGATACTGGGGCGGGTTGATGTCCGGTTCCGCCGTAGCCCGGCAATTGGGGGGGGTGGCGATCGACGGCTGTGTCAGGGACAGCGCAGAGTTGCTCGAGCTGGGTTTTCCCGTATTCTGCCGCGGCACCTGCATACGGGGCACGGTCAAAGGAACACTCGGACGGATCAACCATCCGGTTTTCTTCGGCCAGGTCGTGGTCAACCCGGGCGACCTGGTTCTGGGGGACGACGACGGGCTTGTGATCGTGGCTCGGGCTGAGATGGAGGCGGTTCTGAAAGCCGCCCGGGAGCGGGTAGCCAAGGAAGTGCAGAAGGCAGGACAGCTCGCCAAAGGCGTCAGCAGCGTGGAGCTGAACAAACTCGACAGAGTATTCGAGTCGTTGGGGCTGGTGGAGGAGTAGAGGTGAGAATCACGGCGGATCAACTGATGAAAGTTGGTCTGGAATTGCTGCAAACCACGGGAACCGGCATGCAGGAAGCACGGCTGGTGGCAGAGAACCTCGTGGCAGCTGAAATGCGGGGCATGCCGACTCACGGGGTCAACCTCATACCCACTATCCTCGAAAGAATTGCAGCCGGGCAGATGAAGGTTCCTACGGAATTGAAGGTGATCGCCGACGAGCAGGCGGTCGTGCATATCGACGGAAGCAATGGCTTTGGGCAGACAGCGGCTGTGGAAGGCATGCGCCGTTGCATCGAGAAGGCCCGACAGTTCGGGGTCGGTTTTTCACTGATCCGCAATACGAACAATGTCGGATTACTGGCGCTGTACTCGCTGATAGCTGCCAAGCAAGGTTTGATCGGCATCTGCGCGTGCAACGGCGCCGCATCAATGGCTCCCTGGGGTGGAGCCGACCCGTTCTTCGGTACCAATCCATTCTCGATCGCAGCTCCCGGCGGGGCGGGGGATCCCGTCGTGCTGGACATGTCGACGACGGTGGTGGCGCGGGGAAAGATCAGGCGGGCGGCGCGGCTGAAGGAACGAATTCCCCTTGGGTGGGCCCTGGATGCCACCGGGGTACCCACTGAAGACCCCGAAGCGGCCATTCAAGGGACTCTGGTACCCGTTGGGGAACACAAAGGCTACGGCATGGCTTTCTTCATCGACCTGATCTGCGGGCTGCTGTCCGGATCGAGCTATGCCCGGGCAGTGCGTACATTTCATCAGCCCGAAGGGCCGACCGGCGTGGGAGTGATGACCGTAGCAATCGAAATCGAACGATTCATGTCCCTTGATCATTTTTCAGAGCTGATCGATGAGCACATACGAACGATTCGGGATTCGACCAAAGCCCAGGGACGGGAAAGAATCTACCTGCCGGGGGAGATAGAAGCCGAGTGGGAGCGTCTGAGCAGAAACAACGGTATCGAGATTGATCCGCCGGTTGTGAAGGCGATCGATAGTCTGTTGGAGAAAGCCGGCCTATCGGTGCGCTTGAGCGACGGAGAGGTGCAGGCATGAACAAGATCTTGAAGGTGAATACACGCACCGCTGAGATAAGTTGGCAGACCTGTTCCGAGGAGGAGCAGAAGTGGGGTGGGCGTTCCTTCATCGCCCATCATTTCTTAAAGGAAGTTGATCCGCTCTGTGATCCCTTGGGCAGAAACAACAAGCTGATCATCGCATCGGGGCTTCTGGGGGATACCCCCGTGACCACGGCCGGGCGTGTCTCCGTAGGGGGCAAGAGTCCCCTGACTGGAGGGATCAAAGAAAGCAATGTCGGCGGATTTGCAGGCAAGAAGATGGCCCGCCTGGGGTTGAAGGCGGTATTGCTGGAGGATGCGCTCGACGATCCCCGGCCCCGGGTACTGCTTGTCCGAAAAGACACTGCGGAGCTGATCGATGCGCCGGAGCTGAAGGGAAGGCAGACCTCGGAAACCCTGAAGATCCTCCGCGAACAGTTCGGCGAACGTGCCGGACTGCTCTTTGTAGGTCCGGCCGGAGAGATGGGGCTGGGGGCAGCCTGTGTGGCTACAACCGATCATACCGGAGTACAGCTGCGGGTGGCCGGGAGGGGCGGCCTCGGGGCTGTCATGGGAGTGAAGGGAATCAAAGCGGTTGTACTCGATGACGAACGGGCAAAAGCGCCGAATCCTGGGGATCGCGCTGCGCTCACCGCCGCAAGCCGTGAGCTCGCGAAGATCCTGCGGGACGATCCAAAGACCGACAACCGCCACAACTTCGGCACCCCTGCGGTGCTTTCCTACTGCAATGCCCTGGGTATCCTGCCCACGCGGAATTTCCGCTCCGGTCGGTTCGAGCAGGCCGAGGCGATTTCGGGGGAGATGATCGCCGAGTTGATAGACAAGCGCGGCGGGGAAGGCCGGAAGGGGTTGCCCTGCGTCCAGGGGTGCATCATCGCCTGCTCCAACATTTTTGCCGATCCCTGGGGTAAGACCACGGTTGCCTCCCTTCAGTACGAGAACATCGGGCTGCTGGGATCGAACTGTGGGATCGGAGATATCGACGCGGTGGCCGAGCTGAACCACCTCTGCAACCAGGTTGGGGTGGACACTATCGACACCGGCGCTTCCCTCGGGGTGGCCATGGAGGCGGGGATCATCCCCTTCGGGGACGCGGAGGGAGCAAAGGACCTTCTCCGCCAGGTGGGAGAGGGGACTCCGCTGGGACGAATCATCGGCAGCGGGGTCGTTACCACCGGCCGGGTCCTCGGGGTGCGCAGGGTGCCGGCGGTGAAGGGCCAGGCCATGCCGGCCTACGATCCCAGGTCTTTGAAGGGGATCGGGGTTACCTATGCCATGTCACCGATGGGAGCCGATCATACGGCCGGCAACGCCCTGGAAACGGCCAGAAACCACGATCCCCTGAGCAGGGAAGGCCAGGTGGAGATCTCCTTCCGGCTCCAGATTCGGGGCGCGATTCTGGATAGCTTGGGGGTCTGTCTGTTTATCCGCCCCGCTTTCGTCAAGGATCCATCCCTCTCCGCCCGGCTGCTCAATGCCCGCTACGGCTGGAAATGGACCTACCAGGATGTGCGAAATATGGGACTCGATTGCCTGCACACCGAAGGCGAGTTCAACCGTCTGGCTGGGGTTTCCGAGGCTCAGTGTGACGTGCCCGAGTTTATGCGCACCGAACCGCTGCCCCCGCACGACAGTGTTTTCGATATACCGAAAGAGGATATGAATAAAATCTGGAGCGTACAGTTGGAGGAGGATGTGTTTTGAAAGAAGCAGGAGTGAAGAACGCACTCGATGAGCAGGTTTGCCTTGTGACAGGAGCTTCCGGTGGAATCGGGGAAGCGATCGCCCGACGGTTTTTCGACGAGGGGGCCAGACTCGTGCTGTTCCGCCATCATACGCCGTACGCCGAACAGCTCGCCCGTGACCTGGATCCTTCCGGTGATCGGATCCTGTGCCTGCGGGCGGATGTGACCCAAGAACAGGAGGTTCAGGGTGCTGTCGAGCAGGCTGTCGGGCACTTCGGCAGGATCGACGTGGCGGTGAATGTCGCCGGGATCATCAAGCACTTGCCCATCGATAAGATGAGCCTTGAAGATTTCGAGAGCGTGTTACGCGTCAACCTCACGGGAACCTTCATCGTCTGCAAAGTGGTGGTTCCCATCATGAAGAAGCAGGGCAGGGGCAAGATCGTGAACATGGCCTCTATAGCGGGCCGTACAGGGCGTCCAGGAGTCGGAGTCAATTACGCCGCCGCCAAGGCTGGTATCATCGGCCTGACCCAAACGCTAGCCCGGGAGGCGGGTCCGGAGGGCATCTATGTCAATGCCATCGCTCCCGGGCCGATTCTCACCAAATTGACTAAACAGGTGGGGCCGGAAGTATTCGCCACGTGGAATACCGGGCGGGCGGTCAGCAAGGACGGACTCCCCGAGGATGTGGCCGAGGCTACGCTGTTTCTGGCTTCGGCGAAGTCCGACTGGATCACCGGCGTCACCCTGGATATCAACGGAGGAATTCTCATCCGCTAACCAAATATCAAGGAGGACAGCATGAGTTCAGCTGTAGCGGTTCACATCAAGGACGTAGAGGCAATAAAACGGGATCCGCCGCGGGTTTCGTGGATCCTGGTTTCCGAAAAAACGGTCGGTGCAAAGAACCTGGCGGTAGGGATAAACGAGACCGCCCCTGGCAGCATGGTGCCGGAGCACGAGCACGGTGCGGAGGAAGAGGTGATGCTCTTCCTCTCCGGAAGGGGAAAATTCGTCACTGAGGAACAGGAGATCCCTCTGGAACCCGGTGTTTGTGTCTACAACCCGCCAGGGGGCAAACATAAGATCGTCAACACCGGTGATGAGGTCCTGAGATTTGTCTGGATCTATTCACCCCAGTTGCCGAGCCACAGAAAGCAATAGAATTGTCAACGGAAGGAGAATGAAGATGTCGGAGTGGAAATTCCCGCCGGAAGGCGGACACATGGAGAAGCCCTCGAAGATCTACTACCAGACCATGACGAAAAAGGACGTGGAGGAACGCCTCAAGGTCAACGACGTCCTGCTGATCCCCCTGGGTTCCACGGAAAACCATGGGGACGGTCAGCCTTATGGTGAGGATACCTTCATCGTGACCCGGATGGCGGAAATGATTGCGCAGAAGACGGGCTGCACGGTTTCCGAGCCGGTGTGGTTCGCCTCGCATCCCTTTTCCCATCTCGGGCAGAAAGGAACAGTTCCGATCCCGGATCAGGTGAACTCGGCCTACATACGGGCGCTTATCTGCGGATTTTGGAACACCGGTTTCCGTAAACAGATCTATATCGGCAGCCACGGCCAGGAGTACATCATTCCGTCGGCCATCCAGGAGTGGGGGAAGAAATACCAGGTTCCCGCGGTGATCATCTTTCTGGATGTGACCAAGATCATGGGCGACGCCCTGAAGGACAAGGCCCACGGCGGGCCTTTCGAAACCCCTTTCAGGCACGGAGACGAGGCGGAAAACTCGCTCTGTCTGGCCCTGTTCCCCGAGTTCGTGCAGATGGAGAACATCGTGGACACGAAGACCTGGGGATTCCTGCCTGAAGGACACATCGACAAGGGAGGCGATATCTATTTCCTCCCGATCCCAGGTCAGAGTCACATCGGAGGAGGAGGGGTGGAGTTCGCCCTCTATCCGGAGGGGGTGCTGGGAAAGCCCTCCCTGGCCAAGGCCGAAAAGGCCTACCAGGCCATAGAGAATTTCTTGAATTACACCGTCCGGCTTCACGACGATATTCTCGAAAAATTCCCTCCCGGAGTGCTGCCGGAAACCAAATACATGACCCAGAGAGATAAAGCGGAGATCAACAAGCTGCTGAAAGGTCCCTCGGATGGAGGTAAGCATATCTACACCCTGGGCTGGCCGCCGTAAGGAGGAACGCACGGGGAGCCGTCATAGGAATCTGCGGTGACCGTAGCATCAGAAACCGGGTGCGCCCGCTGAGGACGATTTCTCGAGGGAAAAATAAGGAGCAACCCGATGAAAGCGATCGTTAAAACAGACAACAAGGCCGGAGCATATTCGGTCAAAGACGTACCGGTGCCGAAGCCGGGAGCAGGGCAGGTGCTCGTTCGGATCAAGGCCACCGGCCTCTGCTATACGGATATGTCGATCCTGAAAGGAGACTATAAAGGCAGAAAGCCCGTACCGATACCGATGATAATGGGTCACGAGGGGGCGGGCGTGATTGCCGAAGTAGGAAACGAGGTTAGCAATCTGGAGGCCGGCCAGCGCGTAGGTTTCGAGGCGCTGAGCGGATGCGGCAAGTGCTACAACTGCAGAACAGGCAACAAGAACATGTGTACCGATTGGAATCATATCGGCATCACTTACGACGGCACCTTTGCCGAGTATATGCTCATTCCCGAAGAGTTGATTCACGTACTTCCGGACAACGTGGAGTTTGCCGATGCCGCCTTGCTCGAGCCGCTGAGCCTCGTGGTGAGATCTATCGAACACGTACAACCGGCGATCGGTGAAAGCGCCGTCATCGTCGGGCCCGGTACTGTCGGACTGCTGCACCTGCAGGCTCTGGCTGCGGCGGGGGTAGCAAAGCTGATCGTCGTTGGGCTGGATGTCGACAAGATAAGGTTCGGGATCGCTGAAAAACTGGGGGCC
>Ga0180438_10001225_pt1 | contig 45868 bp, 47 predicted proteins | sample SS_ome_12_FD_132455 | JGI IMG/M metagenome (GOLD analysis project Ga0180438, IMG submission 132455) | Hypersaline lake sediment archaeal communities from the Salton Sea, California, USA - SS_3_D_2 metaG | ecosystem: Environmental > Aquatic > Non-marine Saline and Alkaline > Hypersaline >...
CTATTTTTATATTTTTCTCCTGTATTTCAGAGGTATTTAAAATAAAATCATAATATTTTTTTCCCATCATATTTCCCCTCTAATAAAAAAAAAAAAGAGTGCTATGGAAGCCACTCTTGATCTCTGGGGAATCCAGGAATTCTTGTAGAGTTCCCGGTAACTAACAAAAGCTCCTGCCAAGAACCTAAGTTCTCACAAGAGATAGGGGTAAACTTTCTAAGAGATTTAAAAGTACCAGCACAAATAGCACCAGTATTAGTCCTAGAAAGTTCTACCTCATCGGAGTATACTTCAAAGGTATACAAAAAAATCTGGCAATCCTCGGGAGGATTATTGATAAACGCTAGCTTCTTTGGAGGTCTCCCAAATTTTTGTGCAGGAGTTAATCTCCAATCGATTTGCCAAGATTCCCAAGGTACTGCAAAACAAATTGCATCCCCTCGGTATTCAGATAAATAAGTTCCTTTACGAAACTCTTTGATATCTGAATGTATAGAACCATGATAAAGTTTCATAATGCTTCTCCTTGATTGAAAAAAAAAAAAGAGAGTGCTATGAAAGCCACTCTTCATCATCGTCATATTCATCGTTATCAGCATATGGAGATGGTGGATGTGTCCTATCATATTCTTCTATCTCACGATAGAACTGCTCCTCTTGTTTTCTGATACAAGGAGAACAAACCTGATACACAGGCCCTCCTAGCCCTTCAGAAAGATCTCTTGCACTAGTTACTTCTCTTTTTCTACCACACCATTCACAATGTGCTATATAAGGTTGTGCAGCCTTGTCAGCACATTCCCGACAAAGAAAGATATACTCACAGCCGAAGCTATCAGTTTCTCCTTGTACTCTTACAATAGCAGGTTTGTCGCATCTCTCACAAACTTCTTTTTCGGTAAGCGAAAATTCAGCACCTGGAAGAGTTAATACTGGGCCATTTGAATAACACATGATAGTCTCCTTGACTATTGATTAAAATAAATCCAATTGTTTACCAAAACCTTCCTTTCTTTCTTTAAAAAATCCAGGAAGAATCTCTATCAGTGGCATAAGAAAAAATGTAATAGGAAATAATATAATCATTCCTAATACACTCAATTCAAAAAAAATTCCACAACAAAAAGTTACTATCAAAGAAAGAAAGAAGATTGATCCTCCCTGTATAGCAAAAGAAATAGTATAGGCATTCAAAAGTTCTTTACGAGCTTCTCTATTCATGATAGTCTCCTTGACTAAATTGAAAAAGGGGCCGAAGCCCCTAAGAGTTATTTTGGTTTATGCTTTTCAGCATATGCCAAAATCTTTTCGTCGAGCTCTGGAGGAGTCTCCAATTTGAGCTCATCAAAGCGATTTAGACCGAAAGCCCAATTCGCATTTCTGTCGTGCAGTTCATCACCCCATTTACGTGGAATAAATGGCATGATCGGGTGAATAATACAGTTGTGAACAAAATCTTTAATCCATTGTTTCATAGTAGTCTCCTTGACTTATCAAGTATTAGGATCGGGTTGATCCTATATTAGATACGCCTTTTTTCTCATTTTTTAGGCGTATAAAAGAGGCCCCGAAGGGCCTCGGTTAAAATTTACTCTGACTTGAGATCACAAGTCAAAGCGCCACCAAAAGTACCGATGAGCCATCCTGCGGTACCAGTTGATACTGCTCCAAAGAGCGTAACAGTGGTAACCATCATCTTGGACCCGAATACAACTCCCGCAGGAATTGTAGCAGGGCCTGCGACAGGCATTGCAGCTATGTATGCGATACTACCAATAACTCCAATGGTAGCACCAGTTACAGTACCGATCACTTGACCCGTCTGCACATACTTGTCGCATCGTGCATCCGTTTCAGCTTCTACAGAAGCGAAGCTTCCACTAGAGAAACACAGCAGCAGGATTGCCATAACATACTTTTTCATAATAGTCTCCTTGACTATCTAAACTAGGAACGGGATTGTTCCTATATTAGATACATTATTTTTCTCACTTTTTTCGGGCATAAAAAAGGCCTCTTTTGAGGCCAAAGGAGCATTCATTATTTACTATTCGAATTTTAATGGCAATTTATCTTCAACCATACGGTTAAAAGTCTTACTCCCAGTATTAGCATATGCAGTAAAGAAACCAACAGCACCACCAACAACAATTGTAACTAAAGTTGCTTGCTGTGTATTAGGGTCAGGTAAACTCATAAACCATACAGTAACTTCATGTACGAGATAAATATAAGTCAATACAAAAATCCTAGGAAAGATTCTCCAACAATCTACTGTGATTGCTAACTCTCTAAAGAAATTATGTGTTAGGGCCATTAGTACCATCCTCTAAAGCTTTCTTTCTAATAACATCTCTCGATAGTGCTGTTCTTTGCCAACCCACAGCAGATCTGACTCCGAAGGATGCTGCAATAGAAACTGCAATAGCTGCTTGATACCAGACAGGCATCTCCTCTAATACTCTGAATCCTTCTCGGATATAGGGAACAGCAGTTGGAATAAAACAGCCGATAAGTGGGATACTAAGAAGAATAGTCCACCATTCATCTTTCCAAGAAGATGAAGAGGCTTCCATAGCAAGTTCTTCCCAAGATTGTTCTCTAGATATTTGTTTTAATTTTCTCAGATGTTTTGCTTGTGCTCTTTCAGCATGATTTTGCATGCCTTGTTTTACTACTTCAGCAATAGGTCCTATTACAATATTCCACCAAGCCATAATACTAATCCTCACTAAAAAGTTTGAGATCAGTAATTAATCAGTAATAGCTTATATTAGCTTGATTTAGTTATGCTCCAGCTTAACTCTGTCATATGCGCGCCAGGAGATACAGTAGTTGTAATATTAGGTGCAGCTCCTTTTAATTTAATTTCTGAATATTCAATAGTTGTAGGTACACTTGCTGATAATGCTCCAATTGGTAATGAAGCAGTTGGTGCAGTTGTCTCAGGCCTTACCGCAGTAGTGATTCTAAAATCTTCTATCCAGCCATTTAGCTGTGAACCTGCTGCTCCTCTACCAATATAAGTTACACCATTGTTCCAAGTTAATCCGGGCGCATTAACAGTATCAATTAAAGTATCATCTAAATAGAATTTAAAATCTGTGCCATCATAAGTAGTTCTTATATAATACCATTGATTGAAATTAATTGAAACTGGTGTTGTAAAACCACTTCCTGAATAAAAGAATAATAGAGTAGGTCCTGAATCAATCCTTACCGCAGAAAAATAAGTTAGAGTAGAATCTGATGGAGTTTGCCATATGTAATCATTAATATTAATAGTTCTAAACCAAGTTTCCATGGTCCATGTAGATCCAAGCGCTACCTGTGTAGAAAATGAAGTAGTTGCAGCTATATTTATAGATGTACTCGCAAATTTAGATTGTGAACTATCATATACAGACCATGACCCACTGTAATTAGGGTAAACATAGCCAGCTACTGTATTCGCTGCTACTGTACCATTAGGATATCCACCAGGAAGCATAACAACTACATTATCCCAAAGTGGATCTCCAGAAGGAGAGCTAGGAGGTGTTATATCAAAGGCAGAAGTAGGTAATGGGAGGCCCTCTGTATTTCTATTTGCCATAGTTATTCGAAGATCATCTAGCCATCCTTGGAAACTATCAACACCTGCTGCCTCTGAACCAAAATACATAAACCTGCCAAAAATTGTAGCAGGTAATCCAGAAGGGAATCCTCCTGTAGCTTCAGATACCCTATCTACTAATAATTTAAGAGAGGTAGTAGCTGCAGTATATTCTACTGTAATTAATGACCAAGTATTTAGAGGTACACTACTCGCACTGCTTTGTAACAGATCACTTTTGGCTACATTATTAAAATCAAATACTTGATAAGAAACTGATTGATCTGTATGATAATAAAATCTAACTCCTGCTACATATTGTGAGAAGTTCTTAGCATAATAATTTTGTAGTAAACATTTTGTTGTATCATTAGCAGCAGGATAAATCCAAAACTCAATTGTATAATCAGCATCAGAAAAAGGTAATCGATAAAAACGTTGAGTATCAAATTGTAGATAATCACCAACAGCTCCAGGGAAATACATTGAAGTAGTTCCCCATTTTACTTGGGTATTGTCTAATTGCGTATTACCTACAGTAGTTATTGAAGAACCTCTATCTAAATTTTGGGCAACATTTCCCAAATCACCATCACTACCGTCAAAAGAATTATATTGGTATATATCTAAATTTAGAATATCACCTCCACTAACGGGTAGTGGGGGAAGGATTGCTTCTCTAGTTGAGATACTTAATTCAGTATTAGGTATTCCTATAGTAAAACTACTCGGAAGTGAAAGCGGATTAGATTGTATTTCGAGTTCTAAATATGCATTTAAATCTACTGGACTGAATATGAAATTTAATAAAAAGTCATTATTTTGATTAACTGGAGTATTAATCTCAGAACCTAATATTGGAGTAGTAGCAGGGGTATCTCCTCCTGCATAGCCTACTAATCTAACATCTACACCTTCATGTCCAGGAACTATTTTATAAGTAATATCTACTTTATAAGTACCCGGTACTAATGCAACTCTACCAGCGACTCCTTGATAATTCCAGAAATATTGTCCACCAATTAAAATTTCATCTGACCAATTCTCAATTCTAGTATAAGTTATTGGTGCAACAAAATTTCTATTTTTAACTTGAAAACCATCAGAAACAGACTGAGGATTGCTTAATTGATCTAATGGAACCCATTGAGTTCCATCCCAACGGTATTCTCTATCGCCATCATCGGTATCAATCCACCTATCACCTTCATTTAAATTTATGCCCGGTATCAGTAATAATGGGCAATTACTATCGGTAGATACTACACGATCGGGCACAAAATTAGTAGTATATTTTGTTTCTGTCCAGATACGTGACATATCTACATATGGAAAGCCAGTAGAAGCGCTTCTAAAGAAATGGCCCCATATAAATTTAGTATTAGCAACATCACCAGCAGAAAGTTGAGACCAATCAACTATTCTTCCGGCATCAGTATATTGATAAATTAAAGCTCCATTGTTAAATAATCTGTAAATTGAATCACTACCACTTATTTCTCTGGTAAAAGCAAGATGTGTAAACGGCCGACTTCCATCAGAAGCATCTACAAATCCCTCTATAATTCTAGAACCAATCAAGTCAGTAACGGAATTACCAGGTACATAATCTTTAAAAATTTCATTTAGATTTTCATCATGAGCTAATGCCCATACTTGATCTGATGAATCATTGAAATCCTCATGTTTGTATTTCATTACCCCGAAGTAAGGCTTGACTGTATCAAAAGTTACTGGGTAAGGGTTTAATGCATCATTTATAAGACCAAACATTCCTTTATGTAGATTCCAAAGACTTGGTTGATAACCTACATACTCCCAAATTTCAAAACAGAAAGGCCCATCAGCAATAGCATCTAATAATCCTTGAGTATCATCACATTCTACCCATCCAGAAGATACTAAAGGTTGTCCGAAGGCTTGATATAGTGAGGTATAAATACCTTCATTTAAATTTGAAATCGAATCACTGTACTCACTGTTATAAGCAGTCCAAGTAAAGATACCACCAAGATCAATAATAGAGTCTTCACCTACAGTACCTTGATAACGAATATCTGAGATTAATGTAGTAGAACCTCCGCTACCTCCTCCAGTATTCCCAGTTACTGTTAATGACTCATGCCATTTTTGCGCCATGGCCAATGTAGGTTCTTCTCTATAAATTGCTATAGTGTCAAAAGTAACCCCTTCTGCGCTTTCAGTAAAGGTTGCATCACTTAGTCTCCAGATACTTTCCTCACCATAGTCATTAACTCCTTGGTTATAAATGATTCCAGAATCATATTTTGCACCTATACAAAGAAAATAGACACTATAGGGCCAGTCTCCTGCACCGTAATAACTAGATTTTGTAGTAAAATCATAAATAGATCCTACACCTGCTGCTTGTCCATTTATAAAAATTAGTATTCTCTGCTCAGATAAACTAATATATTCAACCCCTATCACAAAAGTACTTGGAGTATCTACTGGTATTGTTACAGTTGAAGTGGTATAGTTGTAAGCGCCGGAATATGGGTCTGGAACTCCCACTTTTATATGGTGTGTTGGATCAAGCTCGATAGAAATGTAAACCCCTTTTAAATCATTTCCATAACCTTTGTCTCCTTGGAAAAGTAAAGTACGTGTTTTAGAAGTACCATCATGCTTTATAATTCCAAATATAGCGCCTTCGTAATGTTTTGATAATTCTTCATTTATATCTCCAACCATGTATGCTTGGCCAGTGTCACTAGTAAATTTTACAGAAGCAATACTAGTTGATGTTAATCCAGGTTCACCCGCAGAAGGTGTTCCAATAACTGCACGATGTTGATAAACAGAATCACTGACTTGTTGTACAACATCCCCCCAATTAGCGAAAGAGATCGAGTTTGCAGGTTCTGTGAATGCGAAAAAATATGTGAGTATGAATAGTTGTGATGGGTATCTAAGAAGTGAGGGATCAAGATTACTTGCATACTCTGTATATCCTGCAATATCAAAATATAATAAATCTCTTATTGGATATTGAGGTAGACCTGTAATTTTAGTAGTAGATAAATGATCGTATTCAATGCCATCAGTTGTTGCTATTGGTATTTCCCAACTAATAAAATCATCAAACCAACCATCCATTGCATATGTTGAGGAAGTATCACTTACCCTACCCAAAAATTTTCCACTTATTGACCAATTATAATTGGGCATAAACCCATCATCTGCACTAAAATCAATTACATCAATAAATTCACCATTTAAATAGAAATAAATTTTTTGATGTACAGGTGATACTGTAAGTCTGATTCTATTCCATTCTGCCCAATTTACTCCAATTATCTCAGAAGAGGTATGTACTCGTGGATGTGAACCATCGCCCCAAGTATTAGCGACTCCTCCAGTATGTGTTAATGCATCATAAACATATCTAAAATAATATGATCCTGAAATTTCCTCCACTGCAAAATAAGAACTGTAATTAACATTATTAGCAGCCCACTCACCAAAGAAAGCTTGTATACCAGTTGGTAAAGTATTAAATTTGACAGAAAATTCTACAGTATACCCACCGGGGTATGTAGAATAATCTCCTACTCCCCATTCTATTTTCATAATTGGAGAAGATCCACCTACTCTAACTGAATTTATACCAGTATATGAAGTAGTATTATCTTGAGATGCTGTTTGTACATCCCACCAATATATCGGCTCATATGGATAGTATCCTAAATTCCATCCCATTACATCACTAGTTTCGTATTCACTAATATCCCATTGTTTCTCGAATTGAACAAGAGTTCTTTGATGATAAACATTCGAATTAGCCTTAATTCCACAAACATAACTGTTTAAACCTGTTGTTAAAGAAAGATCAGTTGTGGTATCTAAGACTGCTTTATAAATTGCAGCAGCATCAAAATTCGTTGTAGCACTGTCATAACTCTCAAAAGCCATGAATAAGCCGAAGGTGACTCCTACTGCTCCATCGACAATTCCTGCATTAGTCAGTTTAAAAAACTCATATTTTTGAGTATTAGTTGGAGACCAAGGATAAGCAGGTCCAGAATATTTACCTCCGACTACTAATGTATTGTCTATATGTTTATCTGATAATGCGGGATAAGTAAAGGCGGTATCGACTGGTGAAATAAGCTCCTCGGATTCACCATTAATTCCTAAATATACTGCTCTTGGACTTGAATAGAAAAAACGATAATCATCGTATGCGATTATAATTGAACAAACAGTATCAGTAGGTACTGTTAAAGTAGAGGTTACATAACGGCGACTACTGGTATTAGTATCATAAACTGAGCATCTAATTTGATGTGTAGAAGTCAATTCTACTAAAAATCTAACATGATTCTCACTTGGACCTATATTACCAAGGCATAGTAAAGTTCTAGTAGTAGCAGATCCGTCATGTTTTAAAACAAAAACATAAGTTTGAAAACTTTGGCCTACTTCATTTCCATGAAAAAGAAAACCTTGATCAGTACCAGAGGTAATTTTTATAGATGCAATCCCATCTGACAATAAGGGAGGTTCAATAGAAGGATTACCAATCAGAGTTTTAAATTCTTCTTGTTCATCAATAAGAACAAGTCCTTCATTCGTCGGTGCAGAACCACCTTGTATAACATCAAACCTAGTAAATAACCAACCGTCTGCATATGGCTGCCAGAATTTATCTGTAGATTGTTGCCAACCTAGATTAAAACCAAAATTAGCAGAATTCAAATATATTGTGTGTATCACCTCGCTATAAGGTTGTCTAAATACATTAAAATCAGCAATAAGATATGTAGCTTCTGTAGATAAAGCAGATGAAGTATAATTAATAAAGTCTATATAACCATTGATACCATTAGTGCCAGTACCATCTGACATATAATAAGTGCAGAAAGCCGTAGTAGGCAGACTCATTGTATAGTAAGCATGTCCACTAAATAGTCCAGAAACAGAGAGTGTATCTAAACGAGTACCATTTACATAGACATAACACTCTTGATCTCTAGCAGAGAATACAACCCGATAATCGTTCCAGTCTAATGGATCTATTGAAAATGAAGATAAAGATGCAGTAGTGAGCGTATCATCTACAACACCTGATAATGTACTATTTAAAGTGCCGATTTTTAGCTCTAATACTAATGATCCACCAGAATTTAATAAAGCAAAACGATGATAAGTATTGTCATTTATTGCTCCCGAGTAAAAGAAATAAACTCTATTACCAGCAGATGGCGTCGTTTTAAATTTAACTCTCATATCTATGGTCATACCCTCTCCATACCAAGCGGGACGATCACCATACTGATTTACAAGATTTAAAGTACCATTGCCTGAAAATTCTAAAGATTGGTTACCTGTTACAAATTCGTTAGTATTGATAGAAGCATTAGTATAAGCTATATGGCCGCATTGGCTAATAATCTCTTCATTAGCCTCATTTTTCATGACCCCAGTAGAAATCTCTGTACTAAAATCTGAAATTATTTTTGATTGATAAAATGAAACAGGATCACTTACACAAGCCCCTGTTCCTGGTTCAGGAATACAATTAGGATCAGGGATATAAGTATCTTCTTCTGTGGGAGGTTCAGGTTGACGATAAGTCCTAGTTACTCCTGCATCAATAGATCCTCCTGAACCACTTCCAAATCCATCTTCAGAGAGACCTCTCCTCCAAATAAAACCATCCCACCAATAAAGAATTACTGGAAGTTCTGTTACTACTAGAATATCACCATAACCATTTCCAGTAGCAGGTTGAACAGGTGCTGTGATATATCCTTGATCCACAGCTTGTTGAAAAGTTAATCCAGCAGGCACATAATAGTTAGAAATGTCAAACGGGTCCCCAGACCCATCATACCGAGGATCATAAAAAGGTCTTACATTTGAAAAGAAAGTTGTAGTCCAACCATCATCTCTTGCTAAAGGATTATCTGCTGCCGCATAAAAATAATTAGTAGAGGTATTAGGAATATCTTCCCAATTACTACCAGTCCACTGATACTGATTCTCAAATTGTCCTTGTATGTCATCTGTATCAAACCATAAATCACCAACGTCAAAAGTATTACCAGGCTCATGGCCATCAATCCCATCAACAGGTTCAGTACTTTTAAAGTGATTATGTATATAAGATGTAGTTATACCGTCTCCATTGTAGGGAATCCATTTTTGTAAAGGTACATCCCAATAATACCTTTTGTTACCATCATTAATATCATACCACTGGTCTTCTTGACCAAAGGCCTTATGTTCAGGACCTGCTGCAGGATTATCATAGTTAGTAATATCAGAAACTATAGGTTCTTCTTCTTGAAAGAAAACGTGAACTACTCTATCATCTTCCCAAGCAGTTGCCTCATATGCCATAAAAATGAGGTATACAACTTCATTGCCACCGCCATTTAAAATATCTATCCAAGCAGTATTACTATCATTTCTAACATGCAGGTTTAGTATGAAGAATTTTACAGGATCAGGAACAATTTTAAACCATGCATCCCGCTCTGAAAACCATAACGCATCAGAGGGAGGATCTTGAGAAAAATAACCAGTTGCCGAAAATCTTCTTACAAAAGAAGTTTGTACTAATAATCCAAAACCAGGATCGCCTATGCCACACGCAGAAGGATATCCAGGTAAATCATAAGGATCAAGAGGACCAGGTAATGAGTATAAATTCTCATTATAAGGGTAGATCTCTTTTACCCAGACTTGATAAGCAGTATTCTCGGGTAAACCAGAAAGAGTGAAAGTATTACTTCCAGTTGTTCCAATCTCTTCAATGCCATTAAATACAACAGTAGGTGCAATCACAATACCTTGATTCAATGCCTCTTCAAAGGTATCAGGCCCTGGTGCAAGAGATAAGAAATTGTAGCTAGCTATATCAAAAGGATCTCCACCAGTATAAGCAGGATCATATAACCATGTCGGATTTACATCTTCTGCCCAAGGTACTGCACCAAATGATAAATCTCTAACCGCGCCCAATCCCTCACCGACTAGTGGTAGTTGATCTACTGGACCTATTTCTCTCACATAAATTCTATAAGCTTCTCCAGTATCATTCCCTCTAACAAGTGCTTTACAAGGCGCTCCAGGAACTGGGCCTAACCAATCAATCGCATCTTCAAAAATTCCTTTGTGCCAACTTATTGTAATAGTAGTGTCTGAAGATTCCCAGCTAAAATCTACAGGAGGAGCTAATTCTTGAGCCAATGCCTCAGTGTGGTAAATGGCTGGACCAGCACCTCTAGTGGGTACTATCACCTGTACTGAGAATGTATAAGCTTTGTTATATTCTAAATCATAGACTACTAAAGAAGTTCCTTCAGCTATACCTAATTTTGTAAAACCATCTTCTAGTGCTCTCCAGTCAGAGTTGACTTCACTAGGTTCACTAGAAGTTTCGACATTTGCTACATAGACTGTTTCTGTAGGAATATGGAATACTGCTTGCCCTGCAGAATATATATTGTTAATTACCCATTTAGGGCCTGAAAACATTCTTACTAAATAACCAGATATAGTAGCAGTCTCTGGTGCAATCCACTGTAATCTACCTGACCCTGCTGAACTTCCTGGAGGGAATCTTACAAAAGGAGGAACTGCCCAAGTTGCCGTGGGTAATTCATCTAGTACTGCTTGATATCTATCATCATCGTAATCATCAGAAACAAAAGTGTAATCCTCTGTTTCATACTGTATGAATGAGATATCTACTGTTGCATCTGCATTTACTTTTTTCTCTACTACACGCCAATAACGATTACTCGGACCAACGTCTTCTAAATTTAGTAATGGATCCGTAACTTTTACAATATCATTTGGCTCTAGCATTAAAGCAGTAGAACTCAAATTGTAAGCTAAAGAATTAGAAGATCTAGATTGTCGTACAATAAACTCAGCATGATCTAATGCTAATGCTTTATTGGTAATAGAATTGCTCGATATAGTTCTTACTAAAGGTTTATCATTATCTTCTGCTAAGAATTCTACGTGCTTTACACTATCAGTCTCTGGCCACACTACCTCATTTGTTTTATAGAAATTATCTTCATCTGGAAATTTAATGATACATTGATTTAATTTGTCATCTAAGGATACAGAATTAAAACTAGATTTTGAAACATCTACTATCTGTATTAACGGTAAATTTGTAGCAGTCGGTTGATATTGATCATCTCCTTCACCATCATAAATAGCATCATAATTTAATCCTAAATCTACAGGATCTGAAATTATATGTGCTGAAATAGGAATTCCAGGCACTACTGATGGATCATACTCTATGGTTAGAGTATCACTAGGAACTAATGCATCACCAGCTTGTAAGGTTATACCTTGTACAAATTCTGGTATTTGACTATGAGTTCTAAGAGAATAATAAGACCGCCCATAATTTTGATTTGTGCTAGGAGCTTGTTGAATAATAGGTGGAGTTATTGTCCAAGTTCCTAATGTGTAATTTACAACAGGGTTTCCACTCTGAGGGACAAAAATAATTTTTGAAGAAGATCCGACACCAAAATTTACTAAAGTATATTGGTTACCAATAATTGCATCTGGAGTATTGCCTTCTGCAAAATTGATAACTAGCGTGTTAGTATTTGAATTCCAAGTAGCACTCTCTTTTTGAATGAAAATTGTATCTAAACCACCAGAAGCGTCTTCTAATTGCTGACTGGCAATTGTTATTGGAGTTCCATTCTTTTTAACTGTAATGAATGCTTGATCAACTGCAAAATTTTGTTTAAAAGGACCTACTCCTGTCTGTCCTGTAATTTCTTGTGTGATATCTTCTTCAACAATCCATGCAGGAAGAATTTTCCATTTTCCTTTAGGTTCTTTGAATAAACGTGCGCCTCTTAAGGCAGAAAGTAACTGCTCAATATTTTCATTCAGTGGGTCATTAGTATCTAATGTGATATTAGATTCCATTAAATATCTAATACTGGTTTCTTGTGAGACTGTAGCTTGATAACCAGCTTGTTGAATGCGTACCTTATCATCAATTTGTTCTTGTGTATAGCCTAATAATTGTAAGGCTTGAATATAATTTGCAACAGGAATATTCAGTACAGTAAAATTAAAATCACTCGTTGTTACTTGTGGAACTTCTTTTACAAATGTTTTATCGGATCTAATTGCAATTGGAATATCAGCAATTCTAGCCATCTCTTGAAAGCTAGAAAAATTAATCTCGTCTGAAGGTACTCCAGCCCCAAAAATAGGATCTAATAAATAATCGAGCAGTTGTAATGCAGGATTATCAGAGCGCCCTGTCCAAGCAGAAGGATTATAAACATCAAAACCATCTGTACGAGGATCATATAAGTTATTAGATCTTAGTTTAAATGACCATTCTGGTAATCCCTGAAAAACAATAGAGTCATGTTCACTTATCTTTTGCCATGCTAATGCAGAGGCATGTATACAATTTGTCCATTGATCAGTTTCTACTCCAAATGAATCTATTAATTCTGCCCAACCATCTCTCTTACCTCCAGATAACCAGAGTGCATGCGCAGTACCGCCATATTGTAATCTCTTCTGAAAAGATTTTAGTGCTTTATCATAATAAGGAAGTTCATTGACTAAAACTACATCTGCTTCATCAGCCCCATTATTTACATCTATCTCTTGCAGATTTACAAACTGATTACTAAATTCTGCATTTTCTCTTCCAACTACACAGATTGGACCTTGTACATGTAGCGCGCCTAATACGTCAGATTTTGTATAATCAGTTTGATTACTATGTGTAAAATTGACATATACATCGGGAGCATTAGCAGACCCTGTGACTTTAGAATCAGAGGGGCTTAAAATTCTTTTAGAGGTTTGAGCATTAGTAATCACCATTGACATGCGGCGAGTACCATATAATCGCTCTAAAGGTTGATCAACCCCTTGTCTTTGTACTTGAAGACTTTCTTTACGTTGCTTAGGTTTTGGTGCTAAAGCATAGGAAACTACTGCAATAACTATCTGCGCAACTACCCAACCCCATCCCATAACTAACGGTCCTTTGTATTAAATTTAGTACCGCCCCATTCCAGCACTCTTTGACTAATACTAGTCGAGGCTTTATCAAAGGAGGTATCATCTGCTTTAAATCTTTTAATCGAGCCTTCTGTTGTTTGAAGTGCTCTTACCATATCTAATTTTCCATAGGAGTTGGTAAATTCTAAAACTACATCGTTAGAACTTAAATTACGAGAAACAGATTTTAACATCCCTTCACTTGCATTTACAGGTTCATCAAAATAAATTTGATTATTTATTTCTAAATATGTCCTAATATTCATTCTAGCAGCATAGTACTTATTACCTAATCGATTAATAAATTCTGCTGAATCATCTTCTCGTCCCAATGGTTGAGATATTAAAATCCGTTGTATTTCTTGAGTTATGGTTCCCGTTTTTGCAGGAGGATCTAATGATTTGATCAGTTCTGGCTCATAGATATAACCATCAACAGGGTGTTCTATCACTTCTAAGTAATCTGATAAATGAATATCAGAGAAATAACTTGGAGGTACAGAAGGAGGAGGACCATCTAAAAAGATATCAATGAAATTGTATGCAGTAAAATCTTTACCAGATAATTGTTCGAATACTGTAGCAGAAAAATTAACAGCCATATCAGATATTCTCAATTAAAACTAATGGACTTATTCTACCTAAAATACCGTCGTCAATACTCGCAACTGGATTACCAAAATCTTCATTCACAAAACTACCTGTGATTCCATCAAAAGCAGTTCCATAATAATCAACTCCGGCATATGAGATAGTTTTGTTTATTGCGTTTTCAGGATTAACTTTTTGTCTAAGTTTTTGTGTTAAGGTAATAACTCCTGTACCAGAATTATAATCTCCTACTTGATATACCTTTTCTTTATTACTGAATTTAATATACTGTCCCGGTTGAAAATCGCCTGTAAATGTACCAGTATCTACAAGTACAGTATCAAATCCCGGTTCATTATCGGTAAATGAAGCAATTACCTCCGGACTTCCTACAATTTGGTTAGGAATTGTATTTAGAATAGGAATAGAAAAAGAAGGATTCCGAGTAAGATAAGCTCTTAAAAATTCAAATCTGACAGCAGACTCTGAAGAAAGAATGTTGAATGGAATGATATTTAAAGTGACCCGATACCTAAAACCACCGCCACGAGAAATATAAATCTTATTATTAGAGGATTCAACTATATTAACATTCTCTTCACCCCATACTGTATAAGGAGTAGATATCTCTCTAACGCTTATCGGAAGAGTGCTTCCTGTAATAGACATTCTTATCTACCTTTAAACACGGGGTTGCCACCATTTTCTACATTAGCTTGATTTAAATTAGCTTGTAGTACACCACTATTGACGAATTTTCTGATAGCACGTTCTGTTCTAGAATCAAAATCACCTTCTAATGCAAAGGTAATATTGTTCACATTATTACGGTTTTCTACTTTTTTGGCTTCTTCTTTTTGCATCGCTTCTTTGTATACAGAATTGAGTCCATAGCTGTCTCCTACGTATCCGCCAGTTGCTCTGTATTGGATGCTGGCTCCAGAATTGATAGAGTCTAATAAAGGCCTGAATGTTTTAGTAGCTTTAGCATTTATTACATATTCACCATTAGAAAGCATTGCAGGTATAGAGTCAGAGGTACCTGATCCTGATCCTTTGATGTATCCGCCAGAAGCACCAAATATTTCACCAGCAAATCCAAGTACTGATGCAACTAATCCACCAGTACCTCCTGCACTTCCGCTACCTCCACCAAAACTACTAAATAGTCCTGCTAATAAATCTGTAGCAGCAGAAAAACCATCTTGTAATAATTGTGGAAGACTCTCAAAAATTCCACCAAATCTGGAAAGAGTATTATTAAAGATAGATTCAAGTGAAGTTAAAAAAGCTTCTCCACCTAAAGCACCCTCTTCTCCAATAGTTACTTCACCACCTTTAGTTAAATCTGGTACAGTACCTGATGTATCAATACTACCTAATACATCACCAAAAGTACTGCTATCTTTAACAATTTGATCCAATGGATCACTTAAAGTCTTAGAAGTACCAAAAGGATTAAACTCAGTTACTGCATTAGTAGCTCCACCAAAAGGATCTGTTAAATAATTCTTAGCAACCTCACTACCTAAAGGGTTAATATCTGCTTCATAACTCTTGCCAGTAATAGTATCAAATATATTTTTAATACCTTCTCCAACAATAGTTCCAGTATTATCGCCCCCGCTTGACAGCCATTCGAAAAGTGCTTTAGTTGCATTTTCTAAGAATTTATCAGAAGCTTTAAAAACAGCTTCAGTGAAAGCTTTAGAGGAAACTTCTGCAAGATTATCTAAAAAACTATTTACAAATTGATCAAAAGATTCTTTAAAATCTTTTCCTCTAATAATATTTTTAAATAAAGTGGCTACATCTGTTTTCGTTTGGTCTACACCACCTGTAACTAATTCTGCTAAAAATTTATTTGCTTCAGCAGTATTTTCTTGTATTCCTGCATTTATATTTCGTATAGTATCTAATTGGCCTTCAATAACAGCAGCTCGATTTTTTATCGATAATAATTCTTGAGTAGAAGCTTCTTGTCCTGCTTCTCTTCTTTGTTGTAATGCAGTCAGTTCTAAATTTAATTGATTGACCGCTTGTAGTAAAAGTGTTTGTCTTTCTTCAGGAATTCTAGAATCACTTAGATTTACACCTTGTAAAGAAATTAAATTTCCTAAACCAAATTTATTAAATTTACTGATTTCTTCAGTTATAGCTGTAGAAATATTTATATTACCGCTTTTAATTAAATCGCCAATACTGGCTAATTCTTTAGTAGTAGTATCTTTTTCGATAACACCTAAAAGAGTAGCGAGAATTGTTACAACTTTTTCGATTCCTACGCCAATAGTTCCTACAAATCCTTTTTCTTCAAATGCACTTTTTACAGCAGTTATTACTTCTGAGAAAGTAGTTCCAATACTTTCTTTTAAAAGTGCTCCAATTTGATCAAAAATTTTGACAGTCTCAGGAGTAATTAATTGTTCTAAAACAGTTTGCCTTGGTTGAGCTTCACCACCGTCTTGGAAGTATTGTAATACTTGCCCTCCTTGGGCAAATTTAGGTATCATACCACCAAAATTAATAGCATCTAAAAGTGGTTTATTTTTCTTAGTCGCAGCAGCATTTATTACATACTCTCCATTAGAGAGCATAGCAGGGATCTTATCTTCTCTAGAGCCGCCTGGTCCTGAGATTTTACCTCCCATTGCGAATTGGCCAATTGTACTTCCAGCCTTAGATAGCACTCGATTGAAAATTTGTGATTTAGGTATTGAACCAATTAATGTTTGTACTTCTTTTTGTATAGAAAAGAATATACTTTGAAGTTTTTGAAGATCAGATTCAGGAAGTTGTTCTAAAGCTGCTATTGGATCCTGTCTATCGTATTTCTGATAAAATTTATCAAAAAAGTCATTATTACCTATATAAGAAGATAATAACTTATATATAACTTCATTTATGATTGCTGGTGAAACACCGAGGTAAAGATTATCTAATCTACCATCAGACAAATCAAAAGCAGTATTTATTTCTGTGATCTTTGATTTAAATGCATTACTTTCCTTAAAATCATTAAGAAAATCTTTAATAAGATTATTACTAGCAAATGGAGGTAAAGGATTCTCTTGATTAAAATCATAAATATCTGGCATTAAAGTTAAAAGTTCACCTAATAAAACTCCAATATAGGAATTCATACTTCCAGCTATAGTGTTATCAATCGTTTTCCGATTTAAATTTTCTTGTACAGGTTTTGTATATAAAGCTGCAAATTTATTCGCGTAAGACTCTCTATCAATTGATGGAATAGAATTCCATTCTAATAAAAGATCACCTGGAGCTACTACTGTATTACCTGTAAGATCTTCTAATGAACCAATTCCAAATGAGTAATCTCCCTTATAATTCTTTTTCCAAAGATCTAAAAATTGTGTTGCATGTCCTAATTCATGTATCGAAATAGCATACATCGATGCTAATTCTTCTTTGTCTGCTGCTTGATTCAGATCAGGCAGTAAAAGAACAGGGTCTAATTGTACTTTATCGCCAATATTTAAATTTTGAATAGTATCTGTAATTACTTGTTCATTGAAAAGATCAAATGGGCTGAATGCGTAATTTCCAGCGATTTTACGATATACACGAATAGGTCTTCCAAAATCAGTATTAAAAGAAATAATTAAACTTTCAATATCAGATTCAAAACGTTGTTTTAATTCGTTGAATCCTGATAATTCTTTTGCGATTTCATCAGTATAATTAGCTACTTCTAAAGAGGCTTCTGCAGTCTTAGGTATATATTTTAATATACCTACAGGGCCTCCATCTCGATATGAAAACTTATCTATATTAAGATCAGATTTTATCTGGTCAAGATCAACTCCTAAATTCTTCTCATAAAATTGTTGAACACGTTCTGTATCTGCTTCTTTTAACTCTTGATTTAATTTCCAATAGTAATACTGTTTATTATTTAACTCTTTGTTATAGTATTTTTCATTAATAGTCGTCTTATCTAATTTTAGAATTTCTTCAGTTATCTCACTAGAATCTATTGCTTTTTGTAATTCTTTACGCCCTTTTATTACACGATTTAAACTATCTCTACCTGCAATTTGTAATAAACTAGTAGAAAAACCAACTAGACCACCATCTGCAAATTTAGGAACTACATTACCATAATTGATTGCATCTAATAATAATTTATTTTTCTTAGTTGCATCAGCATTTATTACATATTCCCCAGCAGAAAGCATAGCAGGGATTTTATCTTCCCTAGGGCCTCCAGGACCTGATACTTTCCCTCCTGAAGCAAATTTTTCTGGTTTAATTATTCCATCTGCTGCAAAAATACCTGTACCAATTAAGGTAGGCAATCTTAGTAATTTAGGCAAGGCGCCTATAACTGAACCAATACCACCACTTAAAAGTGCAATAGGTGCTTCTTTATTGATAAAATCAATTGTAATACCAGCTGCATATAATGCTGCTCTCGCCCATACGGGCCAATCATTTTCCTTTAAATCTGCTATTTGTTCTGCAGTCTTGCCACTAGTAAAAAATGATGAAAAGAACTCACTATTGATTACATCCCTTAAAGCTATTTCTGCAAGTACTGAACCAATAATTTGACTGCTTTGGCCAGTTACTATGACTTCTTTTAACAGTTCTAAATCTACATTCTTAATTCCAGAAATGAGATCAGTTCCTACATTTCGTATAGCAGCTTCAAGAGAGGGTCCTCTACCTCCATAAGTTCTTTTAGCATCTTCCACTACATATTTATACCAATTGGCATGATCATCAAGCATTGCAGATTCATACGTTCCTAATGCCGTTTCTAATCCTTCATCCCAAAGATTATATTTAGTAGGATTTAATTTATTAGCAATCTGACTTGCTCTTGTCTCTTCTTGATACAGTTCATAATAATTTGAAAAACTATTACCTGCACGAGCAGAAACTGCATGGCCCATTTCATGGGCACCAGTCGCTAATGCATTAATTGGATTGTAATTTCCTTTTATCAGAGGAACAATTGCTTTATTTTTTCCGGGATAAAACCGAGGAGTATCAGTTGATGCAGATTGAACTAATTTAACATTCAAGAAATCTGCTAAATCTTTAATGAACTTATCACCATTTTTAGCGATATCTAAATTACGATATTTATATACTACTGCTTCTTGTATTTGATCTACTGCATTATATAAAGCATTATCATTTGCTATATAATCATAAGATGTAGGTCCTTTATTAGTCAGGCTATCTAGAAAACCTACTAAACCACCATCTGCATATGAATTTTTTTCTTTATCTTTCGAGATAAAATATTCATTAAATTTATCTAATAGTTTAGGGTTATTATTCATTCCAGAGATTTCATTTATAAAACCTCCTTCTTTATAAGAAAACTTCTCTATACCGAGGTCAGATTTAATTTTATTAAGATCAACCCCTAAAGTTCTTTCATAAAACTTCTGTACACGTTCTGTATCTGCTTCTTTTAACTCTTGATTTAATTTCCAATAATAATATTCTTGATTAGTTAATTCTTTATTAAAATATTTTTCTTTAATACTAGAAGAATCTAATTTAAGAATAGATTCTGTAACTTTATTATTGGTTATAGCCTCTTGTAATTCTTTACGACCTTCTATTACACGCGCTAAACTTTCTTTACCTGCACTTTGCACTAATGTATTAGTGAAATTAACCATTCCTCCAGTAGCAAATTTAGGAACAACTCCACTATAATTAATTGCGTCTAATAATGGTTTGTTTTTTGCAGTAGCTTTAGCATTTATTACATATTCACCATTAGATAAAAGAGCGGGTATAGAGTCAGAAGTACCTGTACCTGGGCCTTTTAGTAATCCTCCTGTAGCATATAATTTGAAATTTTTTGCAGAAGAATCTCCAGGAAGTCTAACTACTGAATCTTCAAATTTCGAATCTCTACCGCCACCAAAAATATTAATTCCAAATGGACTAAAATTCTTAATTGAATCTGTTAATGCTTCTAATTTACCACCTAAATCTAAACCTTCTATAAAGGTTTTTATGGTATCCCACCAACTAGCGGCTCTATCCCAGAATGCTTCAAGACCAATTAATACTGGACCTATTACTGGTTGTTGTAATAGATACTCTCGGATCTTAGCTCCAAAAGATTGAAGATTTTCACTGAATTTAACTAATAATGTAGTTATTCCAATTAGTAGTAAAATATTTTTAAATGCAGCTATAAAACGTTTAACGGCATCTGCTTGTAGAATAGCAGCTAATCTCCGCCAAGCATTAGTAAATACTAATTTAAGTTCTAATAAAAAACTTCTACCATATGCAAATAATTTCGCTAAAAAAGTATTATTCAAAAATGCAAATAATGCTGTTTTAGCTGCTCTATAAATTGCAGGAATACCTATAAGAATCTTAGCTACTAAATTACCAATTCCTCCTCCAATTACTGCGGTAACTGATTGTACAACTGCTGAAGAAGCTAAAATTGCTGCAAGTGCTCTTCCACCTTCTAATTCAAATTCATCAACAAAACGTTGACCTAATACAACACCACCATAAGTACCGACGGCAGTGCCTAATACAATACCAGCACGCGTAGCACCATCTACTATAGTAGTTCGAATTTTAGCTAATGCTTCATTAGTAGCAGTTAATTCTGCTTGTGGTACTTTAATATCCCGCCTTAAAATAAGCCCTTCTTCTCTGATGCCTCTCCTACTAGAGATGGCTCCACCACGCAATCTGCGTTCTCTACTTAATTCTTGTTGTAATGTTGCTCTTTCTTGTTTAGCCGCTGCTATTTTTGCATCTAAAACTTTTTTCTCTTTACCTACATTCTTTCTTACATTGCTTATTAAGGCTAATCTTTCTGCTTCTAATCCTTGTTGTCTCTCTATGATTTTTCTTTGAGCTTGTACATTTCTTCTAGCATTTGCTGTAAAACGAGAAATTCGATCCCTAGAGGTTTCTAAATCTGCATCTATCTCTGCAATTCTTGCTTCAGCGGGTGCTACTTTTCTATTTAATGCTCTTTGACGTCCGCCAAGTGTAGTTCCTTCACCAACAGCTAATCCAGGAAAAACTATTAGCTTTCCAAGACCTACAAGTAATTCCTTTATACTCTCTCCACCAGCCACTCCTATAGCGAGAGATGTAGCAGAAAGACCTGCTGCTACTGGATTTTCAGCAATAGCAACAGCTATTATTTTTAGTAAAGTTACTATTCCTGCAAAATCAAGAAGACGTAATGTATCTGAAGCTAGAGTAATAGGGTTAATATCTAAAGCGAGAGAAGCTAATGCACCAATCACTCCTACTTTAATCACTTTACCAATAATTTGTCCTACTATTGATAAATAATTACTACCTATAAAAAATTTGGCTAGAGCATTAAATATTACTGCTCCAATTACTGCGGCATTTAATGCCAATTGTGGGCTAGCTACTACTGAAGCTAAAAGTGTTATTCCAGAAATCCCTTTTACTAAAGTCTCAACAAAATCACTTGCTATATTACTAAATAAAGGTGCAAGTTCTTCTCTGACTACATTTGTAGTTTCTTTTGCAAATTTTAAAAATAATCCTGAAGTACCTGCTATCAATGTACCAGTCAATGCAGTAACTAATGCTAAAGAAAATTTCTTTGCAACTAAAGCAAAAATTGCAGTTAAACTTGAAACTCCTAAAACACCAATTTCAAAACTAGCTTTAAAATTCTTATCTAATTCTTCTAATGGATTTTTAATTTCTTTATTTAATTCATCAAAACTTTCTTTTGTATCCTCTGTAAAACCAGAAATTACATTTAATGCATCTTTAGTTGAATCAGCAGTTACTTTTACAATTCGCTTCCACATATCTGGTACAATAGATCGCCCTACCAGATAGATAAATAATCCAAAGAAAAGGGATGCAACAGCTTTAGTAAAAGAAATAATTCGAAATAGAGCTAGAGATAAAATTCCTGTACTCGCTAGAATTCCTCCAAAAATTTCTCTAAAGGAAAAATCTAAACCAATACCAGCTTTAAGTAAAGCTGTTTGGAATTTAATAATTAGTGTTTCTATTTTAGAAGTAATGATAATTATTCTTAATGCTAATTTATCTCCAAATTCTGTTAAAGTTTTGGCAAAATTATCAAGAACTCTACCTAAACTCCCTCCGAAACCAAAAGCACCTATTAAATTCTTTACTAGATTTTTACCGGCTCTTTCTATTGCTTGAAACCCTTCACTTATTGTGGGTTCAATAAGTTCAAATTCTTTTCTTATTTCCTCAGCACTATTTTTTAAGGCATTCTTAATTACTCTAGAAGTAATTTGTCCTTGTTCAGCTAAGGAACGTAATGCTGCAATATCTACATCTAACTCATCAGCTAATGCTTGTGCTACTCTTGGCAATCCTTCTAATACTGAATTTAATTCTTCACCTCTAAGAGCACCAGCAGCAATACCTTGATTTAACTGGATTAGAGAAGAAGAAATAGTTTCAACAGAACCGCCACCAATCTTCCCTGCTTGTACTAAAGTCTCTGTTAACGCTAATGCTTCAGGAACAGATGCTCTTGCACTTATTGCTAATCTATTAAATGTTTGTGCAATATCATCTATAGGCGCTCTTGTACGTGAGGATATATCTCGTACTTGGTTAAGTACAATAGAGAGTTGTTTAGTTCTACCTGTTACTAGTGCAACTCTATTCTCTAATCTTGTAAATGAATCTAAAGAGGAAGAAATAGTTCGAAAGGTGGCATAGGTAGCCACTAATGTACCAAGACTCTTCGTAATAAAACTGAAAGACTTAGAAAGTTTTTCAGTGGATTTATCAATACTTTTAACAGCTTGATCTAATTGTTTTAAATCAGCTTGTGCTTTTTTAGAATCAGATACAAACTCTAAACGAATAGCCATATTAAACCTCTAAGTAAACTAACCCTTCAATCTCAAAATACTTTTGTATAGTATTTTCTATAAAACGAGAAGGGGCTTGTTTAGAGCTTCCTGCATTTAATTTATCGATATAACTTACACCATTAGTAATGTATAATTTTTCGATAGTATCTTTAGAAGGTGGACTCAGTAAAGTAGTAGATAATGCATTTGTCGCTACTAATGTGCTTCTAAATTCAGTTGGGGAAGTAGTAAGTGTCCAAGAATTTCTTGCTCTACCTGTATCAACTGGAGTAACTGATTTTAAATCTCCAAGAGCTTGAAATGCTCTTGCGCGCATAGCACTATTTACAAACTGATTTAAATCAGAATTAGCTTTGGCAAATTCTTGTTCTGCACCTTTTATCTTTACAGTAACTGGCACAATATTACTCCTTTACATTCACATCCCATCCAGTATCCTTAATCATCTTATGAAGGAAACCAGATCCAACAAGTTTACTAGCATCACTGCTGTGATCTCTTTCTTCACGCAGTTGACGCTCTCTTTCAATAGTATGGAGGGATGCAAATAGCTTATGGGGCTTCTCTTTAACACCCCAAGCTGCTAACAGATAAGAGAAACGGTGGTCATCTCTCCAACCGATCGGACGCCGTTTGAAGTATTCAAACCACCCTTTTACTTCTGAGATAGGCCATTCCATAACTTCATGTACAGGATAGCCTAAGTGAAAAGCTAATTCATAAAATTCTAGCTCTTCATCACTTAGCCGTTTCCCTCAACTTCCTCATCACTGACCTTAAGGCCATTGAATTCGAGCACTGCTTCTGCAAGTGCTTTGAGAGAGGCAATAGATGCTTCACCGAGATCTTCATCGGTGATATCCTCAAGACCTATTACACCCTTTCGAATGATAGATCCCAAAGACTGACGATTGTTTTCAAACGATTCAACGTCTTCCAATTCCTTAGCCAGCTCTGAGAATTCTTTAACTTGATTAAAGGTGAGCTCTCTGACCTCAACCTTATCACCGTTAAAATCAATCTCTTTTGTATTCACCTTCTTCAATAATGAAAGTGCATCAGCCATTGAATATTACTCCTTCAAAAATAATCCAGGATTATGGACCTGGAAGTCATCGATTAGTTTACGAAATTGATGCAATGCGTGCAACGTATCTAATACTTCTTGCCACTTTACCGATTTAGGTGGAAATTCCTCCAAGCGTTGAGAAGTCTTATTGATTGAGATATCAACTGACTTCTTTGCATTATTAGCCGTTACCCGCATAACGTAGGATTTATCAAAAGGCTTTTCATCATCCATAGCAAATCCTTAGTCAGGGATTAGGGGGCCATGAGGCCCCCATTAGTTAAGCTAATTAAGCAGTAGGCGGCTTGCCATAAACCAGACTGGTAGTAACATCAGTCGGGTTTGCGTAACTCCAAGGACCACTCAGCTGACCTTGAATAGTCAGTGAGACGTTTACTTGGTTAGCATCGGTAAGGGCCGGTACAATTTCGAAAGAAGCTACTGATCCGAACAGATAGAAATCAGAGAACTCACGAATAGTTGAACCATCATCACCTGCGCCATTTTGCCACTCGTAAGGCAGCTGGACGTCTGCCGAACCTGCACCATCAGTACCGCCAGATTCATTAGCAGCAGTACCACCCTGTGACTTAACCAATTCACCATTCGAAAGACGAATGCGGAACAGCTTAGTTTCACCAGAAGCTCGCAGATCATCAATAAAATAGTGAATAGATGGTACATAGTTGAAAGTAAAATCAAGGTTCGGCGGGTCAGATTGGCCTACCACCTGGCTAGAAGACGGCTGACCGTACTGAGGTACGTTTACGATATTAGCAGGAATACCAATATTCGGAAACTCTCTAATACGACCAAAAGCTCTTGCATTTGCAGTAGCTGCCCATGCTACAGGGATATTATCGCCTGCAGCACCTGGCGTAGTACGAGTCTCAAATTCAACTCGCCATTCATCACCTGTTTCATCGCGGCTAACTTCACCAGCAGTGGGAGTACCTTCGACAACAGTATTTGTAACGTACGCAAGGGAAGTGTAAATCCCTGCACCAATTGAAGTAATATTAGGCATTGTCTTTTCTCCTATTAGTAAGACGAAAACCGTAAAACATAATCCGCTCTGAAGAGCGATGGATCATCTAAATCATTTCCTTTAACATCTAAACTTGAAGCTGATGTTTGAATTGAATCACCTATCACCTTCTTGTTTAAGACATCGTCTAACAAGTCAGAAATTTCATAGATCCTTCTCGTTCCAGTATTAACGGGAGTATAAATTTGAAGAATAATCAATCCGGCTACTTGTTTCTCATCTCCATATTGGATATTGAGCTCCTGAGCAGGAAGTACTTCAATAATTACATACTCATTGGGCCGATTACTAGTAGGAGCAATATTGGAAGGATATGCTTGGATATCGTTGCTCACCCACTCGGAGCTAGCAAAGATGTTTTCCAAATCTCCAATTATTTGTGAATAACTAGCCATGCTATCCACCTACTCCAATGCCTTCAACAGAATAACCATTATCAGTAAATTCCAGAATCTTATAAGTTCTACCATCAGCGGTAAAGCTATCAAATTGGTTATAAGAATCACCCAAGTCAGCTTTATTTACAATAAATTTGACACTGAGTTCTTCTATGATATTAGAGGACGATCTGTCTTCATTAATAGTAATACTTTCTATGACTCCTTCCAGAGTGATATCAGTACTCGATTCAGAAACTTCACCAGTAGCGAAATTGTAATCTCTATTGGTGGTAGTAGAAAACACAATAGTTTGCTTCAAATCTCCTAAGAGATCAAAGGCAGCACTGACTTGTGTTTCAACTAAATTTCTTAACGACACTTTACCATGCTCTAAAAGTTGGCTTGAAAAGTCCTGAACCCGTAGGAGTTACGCCGAATAAATGATCTATCAAGCTTTTTACCATAAACGGAATTTCAACACCTTCCAAAGTCATATTAGGGATATTATCCCTCGTTTTAAGGCCGTCTATCTCAATAGAACCAACCTTAATTCGATCAGGCCCATCACCAGAACTACTTGTAGTAGTGCCTGTGAAACTTCCATTAGCAACGAAATAAATTGCTAATTCTACCTGTGCCTCTTTAATCTCCTCTGGAGTTTCATTACTAATAGTAACTTCTGCTCCAATTTTAGGATCATAGTATGTAGCATTTCGAGGCCATGCTAATGCTTGAGTAGTGGCAGCTGCTTCTCCGACCCAAGTAATTGTGTCAAGAAAATCAGTAGCACTGACTAATAGCTTTTCTTTATCTTCCTCAAAGAGATTGATAAAGTCATCTGTACCCTCTCGATCTAATGCATAAGCATCAGCGAAGGCTACATCTGTATAACTATTTGTACCAATTACTAAAGCCACTAATCAAATTCCAATTAAGCATGAAGAACGGGCAGAATACCAAGATTCAGATAACCCATGTCAGCACGCGCCCAAGAACCTGCTTGGTCATAACCACCAGCACCGCTGGTAGCAACAAACGCAGTCTCAGCGCCAGCCCAATCGTAGCCCATCGGATGCAGGACATAGCCCCAGCGATACCAGATGTCAGTAGTACCACCACCTTGGTAGGCAGCAGCAGCACGATCAACCTCTACAGGAACAGGCACAGTAAGTGCTTGCATCGCCAGAGAGTTGGGCTTGACAATGAAAGTAGTCTTAACAGACCGAGCATTGACATTGCCGCCTGCTGATAAATCAACAGTAGCTGCACGGGATTGCAGAATACGGAATTTGCCATTAAAGATAGTTTGGAAAACCAGATTACCTTCAGTAACAACCGTTTGGTCTACAAGGTTGGCAGTACGAAGATCAGCCATAAGAGCAGGATCAGTGATAAGATAGTAGTAATCGGCTTCGTAATCTTTCCAAGCCATACCCATTGCACGGAAAAGACGCTCGCCTTTAGCAGCTCCAGGCTGTGAAGCATCGATAAGCTTACGCTCATCGGGAGCACCAGTAGCAGCAGCACCAAATTCGCCGAGGGCGTTGATATCTACGAAGAAACCCGTAGTACCATTATCAGCATCAGTAGTGAAAGATACTAAACCACCACCACGACCAACTTCATAAGCAGCAATACCATTCAGAGTTTCCAGAACAGAGTTGTGCTCATCCTGTGCTTTGGTTTCACCGAAATCGCGACCAATCTTCGCAAGGCCATCTTGTTGAGAGATGACACGCTGAACATTAACCTGGCGAGCACCGTGGGTACGAACCGTTTTAATGTACTTTGCGAAAGCTGAAGTGACTTCGGTAGGAGTTCCGGCAGTAGAATCAGTAGCAGAAGCTACATTGATAACCGGGTTTAAAGTTTTATACCAACGCAGCTGACCAATATAATCTTCGATATCAGTATTGATGGAAGCTTCAGCGCCTACAATGGCTGTACCTGAGAGCTTTCGTGCATTAGTATACGCCTCGTCAGAATACGCACCAACTGCACGCTGGACGTAAAACTGCATTTCATACGGGGAGTTACCCGCAGTAAAAGATGTAACAGCCATTGCTTATTACTCCGTTTTAATAAAATGAGTTCGCCATTTGCTCCTCTAGCGGCCCACCACCCAGATGTCCATCTCTAATAGCAATCATCATTTCATCAGTAGTCCACTGAGAGCGTGGCTTCTTCAGAAAATCAGGTTTGTTTGTACTAGAGGGAGGAGTACCGGATTGCATGGTGCTCGAACCAGAAGAATTTTTTGGCTTAAATAAGAAAGCCTTCTCTTCATCTTTTGAATAGTGCTCTACAAATTCTTTAATAGGAATGCCAGATTTGTGCTTCCAAGTTCCATCTTCGTTTTGAACAAGCTGTTCAATGATTTCCTTGGTTGCCATTTTCTTAGCACTTTCGTTTCGGAATTCGAGCGCCACCGTAGCATCGCTGACAATGCGATCTCTAGTTAATGACGTATTTTCAGTACGAAGAGCATCGAGTTCACCCTGGAGGGCAGAAATCCGAAGCTTTGCAGCTTCAAGCTCTTGACCGTCTTCTTCCAAACGTTTAATCTCAGCAGCTTTAGCTTCCTTCTCTGCGCGAGCGGCCTTTGCTGCTAATTCATCTCTTTCTTTGTAGGCTTTATCCAATTTCTCCTTAATAGGAGCCAACTGCTCTTCGACCATCTTGGTCGCCATATCCTGAATGAGTTTTTGAGTATCCTCGTCAGAAGATTTTGAGTCCACAGAACTTTTTTCTTCCACAGAAGTACTAGAATCCTCATCAGTGAGTTGGGTGGTATCTTGATCAGACATTTCTTTCTCCAAATATAGTTAACTTGACCACAGGAACAAGCAGCGAGCACAGCTCAACTGGAATTGATTATAATCATTTTTTCCTTTAAAAGCACATTTTGAATCTTTTCTTGAGCTATAATTCCTAAAAATTTCAAACTTTTACCGTAGGTTTTTAGAATGGATTTAGAAAATATTAAAAACCACTTGAGAGGTAATACAATTATGTATGGTACTGCGATTGCACTTGCAACACTTTTAGGTGGCTCTTTTGTTATAGAAATGCCAGCAGATCGTAAGGTACGAGAGCTAAGAAGTGAAATTGCCCAAAATTGGCAACAACGACAGATATGGGAACAACAACAACAACTCTATCATCGAAATAAAGAATTAGAACAAATTCGATGGAGAATGGATTATATTACAAAAGAAATTAATCGGATCAATGCTATACCAGCATATTTAAATAGGCCGCTAACTCCTCAAGAAGCTTGGCAAATAGAACAGTTAAAACAAGAATGGAACCTATTAAGGCAGCGGGAACAGCAATTGACCAGATAGTTATTTTATTATTTAGGATTTTGTCAATGAAATTATTTCTCATTACTGGGTTACCTCGTTCTAGAACTTTTTGGTTCTCTCAATATTTCAATCAATTATCGCATGTTTTTTGTGGACATCAATTATTAAATGGTTGTTACTCTGAGAAGAGTTTCTTATCAAAACTTAAGAAAGAAGGGAAGAAAAATAATTTTATTGGCGACAGTGATAGTATGCTACCCTTCTTAGATTTTAAAAAGATTCCTGATGAGATCCCAGTATTGGTAATAGAAAGAGATTTTGAAGAAGTTATTTTTTCAATGTTAGAAGCCGGGTTAACAATTGATAACCTTAACTATAAAGTCTTAAAAGAATTAAATGAGAGAATAAAGAAAATAAAGGGACTAAGAATTATCTTCGATGTAATCAATGATGAACTAGAAGAAATACATAGCCATCTACTTCCTCAAGTACCTTTTGATCAAGAAATTGCAAATGAATTTATAGATACAAATTTGAGTAGAAATAAAGCCACTCAAATTTCAACTATCACTTATCATAGAATAGTTGCGCCTAAATTAAATTAGATTTATAATTTAGTTGTGTGGCTAGAGGATTCCTTCTCCCTCGAATTCTTGAAAGGCTGTCTCCCCACCCGTCCAGCAGACCACAGCTTGCCACACTCTTTTATGGACCGATCCCATACCATTCTTCGCCCTCTGCTAGGGGTCTCAGTACTTCTTCATAAGTTAACCGATCTTCTTTTGGAAGAATAATACCCTCTCTCTCAGCACGTCTAATCAATTCATTATAAGTCTTTTGCGACATACCTTCTTTGCGCATTTCTTTTAATGTTTCAATAACACTTTCTGATCTAACAGCATCAGCATAAATTTTTCTCAATGCAGTTTTTGCTTTACCTGCATCAGCCATGTTGACAAAGAACGCATCATGAATTGTAGCCGTTGGTATATTATTGCGACGACCCCATAAATGAAACTGGCGAACAATAGCAGCGTCATTACTATGATTCCCGTTAACCCCCAAACCAGTGCGAGCATCGATAATAGAAGCTTTTCCCTTAAGTTTTGCGTCTTCTGCCACACCTCTGTAAACATTTCTAACTCTCCTTCCTGTATTAGGATCTATCCAGTTGATATGCTCTTCTAAAACAGGGCGGTATCTTTGACGCATTATCTTACCATCAAAAGTAACCCAAGGAATATCAGTTTTCTTAGATTCTGTCATATAAGCTCTAGCAACATCCTTCCAGAATGTAATGAATGTTTGTGTAACTGGAACTCTCCTCGCAAGATTTTCAGACATAATTCTAGAGACTTCTTTGAATTCATTAGGCCCTACTAATCCTGCATGTGTTCTGGACATCTTATCTACAAAATCTTCAACATCTGGATGGATATCTCTTGCTGCAGATCTTAATTTACTTCCAATGGGAGCATCTTTATCGATTACATCATTTAATTCTTTTTTAGCAACCATTAAATCTTGTACTAAGGTTTCTGCACCAATTGCTTTAGCATCTTTAATTTCATTATCTATAATTTTATTTAATTCTAATTGTGAGAAAGCTTCTTTGGGTGTAGCAGCAATTCTTCTTCTGACTACAACCACATAATCTCTCTTGATTAAGTCTTTAGCAAACCATCCTGCAAATGTTGCTGCCTGAGTAGCAGGTCCAGCGCCATAAAATGCAACCATGTTTCCGTATTTAGCACCTTTAGAAAGATCTTCCCAAGTCAAATCCGAAGGTAATCTACCCAATGCTTTGAATCTAGGATCTGCCATAGCATCTTGTGCCATGATGTCATATAAGCGATTTTTCTGTGGAGTAGCTACTACATTGCTTTCAAAGGCTAATGGTCTATCTTTAGTTGCTAATGCAATAACCTGTGCTCCACTTGCTGAGGCATCTATCTCGATCGGTAATTCAGAGCGATAAGTTGCTATCTTTGCTAAATCATTAAGATTACCATCAACATGATCATAGATTCTAGTATATTCTAAAGCAAGTCTTAATAACTTAGGATGCTCTTCTGCATCTAATTGTGCTAGTAAAGGATGCTCTAAAACATCTCTAATTCTGCGATCTCTTTGAGTAGTAGATTGTATAGCCCTGCCTAGCTCTAATAATTGTGGAGATACTTCTCTAAATACTTTAAAACGACCAGCATTAGTTAAAGTTTCAGTTCCAGGACCTACTAACGCCCCGACCTGTTCTTGAAAAGCTAGCCAACCATCTACACCAATAGGTTTGGATTTTGCTGTATTTAAGAAAGGTCTTACGAATTCACCACCAGTAGGTGTCAGATACCCTCTAGCGTAAATTCTGCCTCTACTATCAATTTGGTGTGCTATTTTGAATATATCTCCTCGATCTCGATGCCATTTAACTGTTTGCATCATACCGAGACCCATATCTTCCCGCTGCATTACAATTTTACGAACACCATTCAAATCATCATATTTCTTAACATTTCCTCTAGGGTCTCTAAACCTGACTAGATCTAGCATAAAACTAGAATACTCATTATCTACTTTCCACTCTACGGAATTCGCCCAATTAATTTCATTGGCAATATCCTTATCAATTTGGATCGTATCATAGTAAACATTTGCTCTTCTAGTTACTATAGAATCTCCAGTATCAACACCTCCTCTCGTTTTATATTTTTTAGTATCAATATCAATCTTGAGTTCGTCTCTTTTATTAACAATACCTACTCGTTTTCCTACATAGAGTTTTCTATTGATAATTTGTAATTCACGGAGATCTTTATCCCTTATCAAAACTTCTCGGCTAACAGTATCTCTCCAAGAACCATCTGGCCTTCCTGTTTCTATATCAGTCACTGCTCTTCTAGTCACTCCCCTTGGAGTAACACGAATCATTTTCTTTTCTTCCAACATTCGCAACAAACGACTACCATGATAATGATATGTTTGTAAATTAGGAGCACCTAACAAAGGTGTCTTATCTGCTAAGTTTAAAGGATATTTTTGATAAAGAGTCTTCCCCATATTGATCGCTAAGGTATCGTAATCAGTTGTTGTACCTGTGGCGAGCATTTCAAATGCTTCAGAGATCGCATCTATTGCTTTATCATTTTGTTTACCGGCAAAAAAATCTTCTCTTGCTTTAATTAAATTTCCTTTTAAAGTTAAATCCTGTTCAAGAATCCTTTTAAAAGGTTGTTTAATAGGTTTTAAAAAATTAGCCCAAGCTTCTTCTAGAATTGTAGGTTGAGGTCGCCCTTCAAGAGTTTTCCACAATCTTTTTCCACCAGGTTGTTTTTTAATCCACTCTTCTAATGCCTTAGAAGGTTTTTTAAGACCTGTTAAATTTTTAATTGGATCTGTAAAATAAAATCTAAGTGGAGACCTACCAGAATAATAAGCTTTTCTAGCTAAAGGATTTCCTACTGATTTTCTCCAATTGTTTACGAATTTTTGATTAGCTTCTAAATTATCAGCCAATTCTGAGAAAGTAACCCATTGGCCATCTATTTGAATAGATGCTTCACCGCCTTCAGGACCCCAAAGTCTAAATTGTGAAGCACGGTCTCTAGATCTTCTATCTAAAATTCTAGAAACATTCACGACAGAATTCTTCATCTCAGCTCTGATAATCGCCTCAAAATTATCCCACTCCTGTCGATAAGAAGGTCTTTGAGGATCATAAAATCGTTCAAAATTAATTCTTAAATTTTCTAGAACAGCAGTCTGTTGGTTGACAGACATCTTCTCATCTAAAGAATTAACAAAGTCTGTTATATAATCTTTTTGTCTTTGTTTTAGTATTTTAGAAGCATTTAAAAAATCTAGTCTCTCTTGGAAGACCTGGAAGTCAGGGTCATACAGATAACTGTTTTTAGTTTCTCCAGTGACAGGATCAATAAAGTGAGTTCTTTCATCAAATACATTACTAGCATTTCTGTGACTTTGCCTCTTACCTGCTAAAGAAGTTCCCTTGTAATCAACCAAAGAGAGATTAGTTTTCTGATTAGAAGCTTCTGTAATATAGAAATCTCTGAGATCATCTGTCAGAGTTTTATCTCTCATTAAATCTAACGGCTTGGCTACTTTTACTGGAACATCATCTGCTCCAGCAATTAAACGCCGCTGAGAAAAAACAGTAGTAGCGAAATTATCTAACCGCCTTAAAGCTTCTATTGAAATTTGTTTACCCTTTGAAGTAAAGAATTCTTTTATATCGACAAGACCATTATCAAATAAACTTACTTTATTCTCATCACCACCAAGATGTCTCAATTTTGTTTCATAAGACTGTCTTCGAAGCCAGTTGCCATAACCTTCTTTTTTAATTGTCCGGCCATCTAGTTTCTTACGTTGTTGTGGAGAAATATTCTTTACAACTGTTTTTCGAATTCTAGGATCTTGTGTCTCTAAAATCTCATTAAAAGATTTAGCCAGAGGAATAATTGTAGAACGACACCTCCAATGTAGTGGAGGTATGTTTCTAGTATCATCAAGAGCATAGATGCGTCCATCGTGGTACCTGCAAATCTCAGAAGTACGACTATCTAGAATAGCTGTAAATTGATAACCCTTCATAATGCCTGCATTGGCATTTAAGACTTCTAATTGAGCAGTATTGGTTACTTTTGTAATAGCTGTTCTAACCAATGCTGTAGCTTGGTTCTCAGAAATCTTTACAGTACTAGCAACTTGATTAGCGATTTCAGGAGTGGTGAGCCCTTTGGCTAATCCCCTATTTATTATATTTTGAGCACGTTTAAACTCATTGTCGCCTATTCTCGCAAACTGTCGATCCAGACTAGCATCGTTAGGAACGTTGTTCCCGACAATATCAGCAAGTATAGGATTACGGCGGGGAGGTTGGACTTTATAAATATCCCCCACTGCTCTATGTAGTGAATTAGTGTGGAAAGAAAATTGTTCAGCGCCATACTCCGTCAGATATCCATCAGTCATATTAAAAACTTCTTTAATATAACGATTGATCTCTCTTCTTACTTCAGGAGATTTTGGAGAAACCTTAACAATTTGTTTTAGGCGATCTCTATGGCGCCGAGTAGCTCTCCTTACGTCAGTCTGTACCTTGTTCTCAAATAGACGAGACATTGCCTGATTATCGACAAGTCTGTCATAGAGTTCTTCATTGACTGAATCTGCCACATTAGTAAACTATTTCAAATTAAGCTGCATTTCTAGATTTATTATATAATTTGATTTTTAAATTTGGATTAGAAGATAGCTTTAAAGCTATTAAGTCCTCCTTAGAAACAAATTCAGAGACACCATTAGTATATTGAACGATAGCAGAACCATCATCATATACTTCTACAATCCGCTTTAAGACTAAAGTCTCAGTAATCATATTAGGCGACATCTCCATCATATTTGAAATCATCTTCGAAATGTTCCTCTTCTATTTTAGGCTCTTCTAACTTAGGTTCTTCTAGTTTAGGTTCGTCTAAAGGAAGATCTAGTGTAGCGGTTGAACCTTCTAATTCTGCTAATTCTTCCTTGGTAACTCTCTTAGTAGTACCATCAGAGAACTGTATGATAGAACCACCAGCTTTAGCATTTTCTACAAGTACAGTAAAATCACTCATCTGTCGTATCTCCATTATCTGGGTTTTGGTCAGGTACTTCATTAGCCATTCTTCTAGCTAATTCTACAGTCTTATCTATTTCCATTTCATCCTGTCTGTCAGGGGGTCCTGGAATTAGATCGTCTTGTTCAATTTCTTGCCTAGCAAGCTCATCATTGTAGTCATTGGGGATAATATCATTAGATTTGAGAATCTGTAGGAAAGTAGTTCTCGGAATCTTTCCAGTATCATACCATTCAGTAACGAGTCTGAGCCATTCTGCACCCAGCGGAGCGGGATTAAAATCTGGAGATAAATTAAATGCAATCTCTTCTTCTTGAAAAGAAGTTCCATATCTCCAATTAAGCATTGTAGTGATAATCGATCTCATACTTTGGGAGATCTTGACATTCAGAGTAGATAGCTGGGCAGTTTGAGCCGCATTCCTAATTTCCAAAGCTACTCCCGACTGATCTCTAACATCAGGAGCCATCATCCTAATACCCATCCTAGCAATCTCTAAGAGAGACTGATCGATAGCTCTATCCATGTCTTTTAGAGCATCTGTAGGAGTATCTAAGATTTTGATATCTTCATCGACTTGAACTCGCAACCAAGAGCCTAAACCGGCATTTGCTAACTTATCTAACTCTTCTTCACCCATATTAGATTTGATAACGGGTGTATAAGTAGCTGCCCCGTACATCAGATGATTTCTTCTACTGACCTTGTTGTATAAACCAACTTCACGATCAATTAAAGGCATTAGTATAGGTTCTTCTCCCTGGATAGAACCATTCAACGGGAATATGGGAATTCTTGTCAATGGCTGTGCATTGATCATGATATTGGTTTCAGTACCCTTATAGACAAACATCTCTTTGGTTGCCACATGATCGTATTTAAACTCCCCTGCTTCAACTTTAGCATCCAGCGGAGTTTCTTTTTCAAAGATTCTAATTTGATAGTTACCAGCGCTATTAATTTCATGTACCCAGACTGTATCTACAATCTCAGGGTGAAATTCATTCTCAGCAGTGTATTTCTCTACCATTTGGCGAACAATTACTTGTTGTAAGCCAGTTTCATTGGTAACAGGGTTTTTACCCTCTCTCCAGTTGATGACAGATTCCGCCTTAAGCAGAATAGGATAAGGCTTTAAATTCTTCTTTTGATCAGGGGTTAAATCTGCATCAGGAGCTACGTAAGGGAAGTTGACCATGACCCAAGCCCTAGAAGTTGTAATTTCTTCTTCTAAAGCTTCATCTAAAAATCCGATTAGAGATCCGTGTTGAGAAGTGAAGTCATTCATTAACCATTCATAGGCACCTTTTGGAGCACTAGAAGGTAAAACTAAATCGGGACGTTTTCTAAGTAATCCAGCTACAAGAATTCTCATATATTGAGAACATAGTCCAGGCAATTCTGCTTCCATTCTAAAGAAAGCATATTGTTGTTCAGTCATTGTAGGACTGAAAGGAATTAGAAGATTATCGTTATAGACTCTGTCTATTCGCTTATCGTATTCCTTTGCTGCATATTGCCCGCCAATGATAGCTCTAGCTTTTCGGTAGAAAGGCTTTAGAGAGTCGTAACGATAAGAGGGGTCTGCTACCCCCCTGATCTCAGTAGTTGTTGCCTGAATAACTGGCATTTAGGTAATTACCGTTTCAGTTATGCATCAGTTTTAGGAGGATCAACTGGTTTCTCTTCTTTAGGCGCCTCTTCTGCTTTAGGGGCTGACTTAGGTGCAGCCTTAACAGTAGGTTTCGCACCATCCAGATAATCTTTAACCTGATCCTTCGGTACAAAGAATTGGGTATTTTTATCCATTCTAGTCAGATAGACAGATTCTCCATCGGGACCATCACAAAAGAATTTAAACCCTTCTTTCCAAGACCAAGATTGCTTATCCATAATCTGTTCCTTTTCAGCTTCTTCACGGTGTTTAGCCGCAGTACGTCGATAATTGGTTGCAGCTTTTAAAGCTTTTTCCCAACCAAACCGTTTATCAATCGGCTTGCCATAGGCTTCAGCCGAAAAATCAGATAAGGCGCTTACATCCTTATCTTTAATAATCTGTTCAGGGATATGGAGATCTGTATAGGGTATTTTATAGACCATTGGGGTATCATATGTGAAAAATTAAATGAGTCTACGAGGATTATAACTCACTCTGGTCCCGCCCGCACCTACTGGGAATAAATATTCCACAGCATAGCGCAAAGCATCAGTAAAATGTTCATCTCCCGCTGATTTATCTATCTGAGCTGTCTCTGGATTTCTCTCCATCCAGACAGTTCTCTCCAGAGAACGAATCGTATTGATACAGTCAGATTTGATGTAAATCTCTGTCTGTTCTCTAGCATTTAACAACTTCCTGTTAACTGCACTGACAGAATCTATGATTGGGGGAGATTTCTTCCTAGCAAGAACTGTGATACCATGACTCTGAAGAATAGAAAAGTCAGTTTGCCCAACAGCAGCAGACGACTTCCTACTACGACCAGTAGGATCAGGGTAGGCAATAATTTTGTGTTTTGCATAGCGATCTTTCAACCATTTAGCTAATTCGTGAGTATCCCTATCCCCTCTCTTCTCATCTAGGATATGGATCTGGTTTCCTCTCAAGGCAAATAGAACAGTAGCCATCACCCCTACGTTAAAGTCTATAGCAGCATGGACTACTTCCCCTTCTTCAAATTCTGGGATTACATCGTCTATGTGTTTCTTCCGATCAAAAGTATAGAATACTCTAGCACCAGAATCTTCAAAAGAAGCCTCATACTCTCTGGCAAACTTAAGAGGATCTAAGATCAGTTTATTCTGTTCAATTGCTTTAGGATTGAGATAAGGAGAACAGGTATAATCATAGTGATAAGATTTCCAATCTGGATCTCTCAACTCATTCTGAAACATATCATATAAATAATCCATACCCTTGGGGGTAGAGATTGTGAGAGATCTTCCAATACCCGGCCAACGAGTATCTAAGCAGGGCTGAATAGTAGATTCCCATGCCTCCTGCTGATTAGAGCCGGGTAGCTCCCAAGAGGCAAATTCATCATTTACTACAAAGTATTGTCCAGTACCCCGCATCCGTTCACTAGCTTCTGCTGACCAAATCTTCAGTAATACCTCTGGACCAAACCAGAAGGTACCCTCCCTCCTAGAAGATTTAGTGCAATAGCCTAGAACACCAAACTGATAAGCTATCAGAGGATAATAAATATCGGTGGCCTGAGAGTGAGTAGGTGCTATAAGTGCTACATTCCGATTAGGAGTACTAGCAGGCATTTTAGACAATTCTTCTATCGCCTTGATAGCGCAAGCAGCAGCTAAAACAGATTTACCAAAACCCCGAGAAGCAATACAAACAGCATGCCTACAAACCTTATCTATAAACAAGGCTCTAAAGATCTCCGATTGAGCTGGATGTAGCTCAATACTAGGGGCTTCTTTAGGGATTGCTGCAGTCATTTTATAAAGTAATCATTAAAGAATTAATCTCTAAGTTTAATACCAGTATTACTAGTTTTATCAGTATTTACATAAAATTGTATAGTAGCTACTAAAGGATTATCAGGACTATTCTCTAAAGAAACTTTTAATTGACCTGGAAGAGGTTTTCCATCACAACACAATAATAATGCATCATATTTTGTTTCTAAGGTAAATCTATGGTTTGAAGGCTTCATTTGTAAGATCTCTTTCTCTTGCTACTATGATGTTTCAGTAACTTATCCCGAGTTATAAAATTGATTACCTGATTAGACAGAATAATCGTCTTAACTATATGTGCTTCTACTACATGTCCTTTAATCTGTTCTAAAGCTAACTCCCTAAGCTCTTCTTTGTCCTTGTTAGAACCTACTAGGACTTCTGTAATGTAATTACTGTTGACCTGAATAATCATTGATCTACTTAAATAGGTTGTGGTAGGACTATATCAATAATTCTATTCTTACTCTTTCTAAAGGAAAGTTGATGTAGAAATTTTTCAGGCAGAGTAATATCAGGAAAATCATTTTGAATAGACTTATAAGCCATGAATTCTACATGTCTTTTACAAGCATTTTGAGGTATTTGTATAGTCTTCTTATAAGCACCATTGAGACGAATATCGAGAGGGATCATATCTTAACCAGTTCTCTTGTCAATGGTTAGTAACAAATACAGGGAGAGTAAATAAATCTATGGAATGAATGAGAATGTCTGGATTGTTCACTCCAACCCCATATACACCCTCCCCTACCCCTAATAAATTTCCTACTAAAAATTCTTTTTCGAGATTAACACAAGCTAATCTATTTGATGAAATTATAGCTTTATAATTACATCCTGGGCTATGTCCTGCTAATAATCCTTTAGTAATTCCTTCTTCATCTTTAACATCGAAACCGATAATAATATCCATTTATTATCTTCTAGGTATTCTAATCTGGGAGATAGTAATTCCATCAATCTCATCTCCATCTTGAATTAATTGAGGAGTATCTTGTGTCAATGCTGCTTTAATCAATGTGTTCCTAGGACCTCCTAGAGAACTACAAGACATCTCTAATTTTGATTCAGGGATCGATACAATATAAGTACCTACTTCAATATCCTTTAATAGACCACCAGTAGCCATAGTTGTGATCTCTGCTTTAAAAAAGATACTCATCAGCTACTCCTAATAACCAAATAGATCATCATTAGTCAAAGTGATACTATTAACTGTGACATTACCTACAGTAGTGCCAGGAGTGAAGTATTCATCAGAGGTGCTAGTCAACTTTCCACTGATAGAAAGAGGTCCAGCATGATTTAACTGATTCAGATCAATAAATACCACATGATTAGCTCCTACAGGTAATCCACTGAGTAAACCCGCTGAAGGAGCTGCAGTAACTACAGTAACATCTAACTTAACAATCATTGAAGAGATCCTTAGTAAAAATTAGTAAATATTCAGTGAGTAACCTTATCAGAATCATCATCCTCTCGGGAAGAGACTCTCTCCAGGCCTAAATCAGACATTGGTTTATCTGTTAAAGTAATACCAATGGGAATCTCATGGTTCTCATTGATAATCTTCTCTGGTACAGGACGATAGCCAAATCTTAATAAATCATTGATCAATGCTCTCTTAACATTCATCAATTGTGCTATAGCTGGCATACTAGGTTTAGATTGCCGTTTCATCCATTTTACTTTGAGATCAACTTCTTTAAGGGCTTCTACTGCTGCTACAATAGGATCACAATTAAGTTTCTTTAGTGTAGCTGCTGAATCATAGGGATCAGAGGTAGCTACTATCTCTTCCATTTTAGTTCTTTTAGGTCTACCTGCTCCCTTTCTAAAGCCACCTCTTTTGGATTTTCTTTCAGAAGGTTTTGCGTCTAATTCTGCCGAAGAATCTTTCGCGGCAGATGCTACGCCTTTAGACTCTGAAAGAGACTCAAAATCATCTTCGTTGTGAGACATAGTAATTACATTTAGACTAGAAAAAATTTAAGTTGTTAAATTATAGATTGACTTGAAATAAACTACAAGTTTCTTTTCGTTAAATATAGGAGCTGGGAAATGTGAGTAATTACTAACTTTTAGAAGCATAAAAAAAACCCCTTCAGGAGCACCAAAGGGGTAACAGCATTTTTCAGCTGTCAAGGGACCTAAACTAAGAGTAGGGACCACTCCAAGGAGTTTAGGTCAGGGTAGACAATTAAAACGCATTTGCTTGAAGAGGTAATTCCCCAGAGGCTTCACTGACATTTTGAGTTTCGTGGTTTGTTGTAGTTTCTACTTCTTGTCCAGATAATTTTCTGGATTCATACCGATGACGAGCTAAAGCGTTAGAACATTCCTTACAAATAGAATTAATTCCAATTTTCTTAGTTGCATTACGATGAAATTGATCTGTAGTCAAGGATTGATTGCATTTTGTACAAACATGATAACCATTACTATCTGACATTATAACCTCCAGGGATTTTCGAGCGGGATAACATTTTATCTGAACAGACAATCAATATTCACTTAAATCTAATGCATCCCCATTTACATTATAAACCAAATAAAACAAAATGCAATACTACCAGAAAAAATTTTTAAATTCATTCCATTTTCAATAAGTCTTTGAAAAATAACAAATTTGGTTTCATTTAGAAAAGATTTCATTCAAATTGAATTTGAAACCAACTATAAACTAAAGATTTATAACAAATAAAACAAATAAATAAAACTTAAATAAATTTAAAATCACTAAAAATAATTCTTGAAAAAATCTTTGTTAAAATCTTTGAAAATTCTTTCAAGAATGGGCTTTATAAGGGTTATAAAAAATTTTTTCAGAATTGGTTTAGGGGAATTGGAAAAAATTCTTTTTTGGAAAGGGTAAGTGAATTTTTTCGGGGAGGCCTATAAGAGAGTTGAAAAAATTGTATGCGTGAGTAAAGACGCGAAAACAAACTCAAAGGGGAATATACCCCCTATTCAAAATACTCTCCCCAGGAGATTCACACAATCTTTTATCTTATGTTAATAACAAATTTATATAATAAACCAACTACTAATAACAAAAAGTTATAATAACGTTTATTGACCACTTAAAACAACAACTAAAATTCCAAATTTTCACAACTATCTCCATGATCTTATTGAAGTTTCTGGTTTCAAATACTTTTAGTATAATTTTATATAAGAAGATTGTGTGGGTTTGAGAGCTGGCTTATATCAAAATGATATAACAAATCTCTTGGTAATATCTACGGGAGATATGCTGAGAGTTTACTCAAAGTTTGGTTTCAAATAGAAAAGATTTTTGAAGTGATGAACTTGAAAGCAGCTATAAATGGTGGTAATTGTGAGTGCGATTCATATACCCACACAATTTTCTTGAAAACAACTTTCCTCAAATTTTACCAAAAATACTTCACATATCTCAGTGTAATTCTCACAACCTATCTTCATTCTCATTCTCCTGGTTTCATTTAGTTTTAATAGCTTTTCTTTATTAAAAGCCTCTTCTTAATAGCTTTTAACTATAATAAAACTCAATAGATTCATTCTATAAAACTCCCCATATTTTTCACCCATTCTAAGACTACCTTATTGAAGAAATAAGACAAGAATATCATTCATTCTTTGATTAATTAAATGATATTCTTGCCAGATGTTTTGGAAAAAGTTTGATATTTTCAATTATTATTTATTTATCTTATTAATATAATTTATACTTCTAGATATTTGTAATGCCTCCTTCAATTGTTTAATTTCACGATTTAATTCACGAGCATTTTTACAGCCTTCCCATTTACCATATTGATAAGCTACTATAACAAGTACTCCTGAAATAAAGCCTATAACCATATCTATACTAACTATATCCATCACTGATTCTTTATATCAAGTGTATTGATCATCTGATTAAAATGATCCATAGCATGTTCTAGAGGAGAGCCTGGAAGAGAATGTCTAGAGATAGCTTCTACTAACGCTTTCTCCTGTTCAGATTGGTTTCTATATGAAGTAAATTTATATAGTTCCCAACCATTTATTTCACAATTTTCTATCTTTCTATTAGATTCAAGCTCTTTAACATCAATAGGATCTTGTTTATCTAAAGGCCGCCACAGATATGGCTTATTCAGGTGATGATAAGAGAGCTCAGTAGGCATACCTATATCATTAGTTATTGTCAGATAAGACTCATCGTCATGAGAACCTCTATCATACTCTACATAATAGATTTCTCCAAGAGTATATAGCTCATTAGGAGCTGAGATTCTCTGATAATAACCTTCATAAGCCTTAAGCTTTTCACTATGATCTGCTCTCTGCCAAAGAGAGTTATTATCTAACTCATTCATATGAATTGAAAGTGGAGAACCACAAATACGAGTCTCTACTCTCAATATCCTATCATCTAATAGATTAACTTTATACACACTACCATGAAACCATCTAGTACATTCTCGACCTATATATCTCCAATATCCTGTGTATTCTTTTAGACGATTACAATACTCTTTCTCAACTTGAGGAAAAGCAGGCTTTGATACTTTCTTCCAGCATGTTTCATTTTCTAAAGTAGAAGGCCAAATTGTTGTTATCATATTATTGGTATTAGAAGTACTTATGCTTAATTGTGATGATGACAACTTATCTTTAGATACCTTATAAATAGCACCTGGATGCCAATCATCAAAACAAAAGCCTGTATATTTCCAATATCCTACGTATTTATCTAAATTAACTTGAACTTCATCATGATAAGTCTTTAACTCCATACCTGGATAAGTAGTTATTAATTCCTTAATCTTATGTTCTAAAGCTATATCTAAACTCCTTTCACAACTACCTGATATCTTTATCTTCTGTGTTCTATTCATAATATGATCTCCTATAGTTTTAAAATTACTCATAAATAAATATTCAATTGACATTAACTAAACCGCTTTCTTTATTCGCTAACATATCCACTGCTGCCTCCATCAATGATTCACATCGAAGATCCTCTAAATATTTCTCATGATTCTCTAGATATTCCTCAAAGTTATCATATAGCATCTTAGCATAAGTAGCAGGAGAGTCTTTTATACCCTCTGGATAACCTCTATCAGAAGAACCTCCATCTCCTATTAATGCCTTTACCCTTTCTATATAGATCTTTGGTACTTTTACTTCATACTCCATACAGATCCAAGGTAAAGTGAAGTTGTTAGTTCTCTCTGCCTGTTCCAATAAAGAAAGAAAATTATCAGTTATCCATTCTAACATTTTCTTATCCATCTCTTCACTAGCCCATTCTATTCCATATTCCTCCTCAAAATAGTCTTCTCTATCATTTAAGAGATCTGCCTTTAAGTCCCAAGGTGTATCTCCACCCATCGGATGTGTTGACCAATAACCCATATTACTTCTCCTTACTAATTAGAGTCTCCAAAAATTTTCCTAAAATTAATTCAATAGTATTTTTCAATACAGGCCAATCCTCAGCGTCTATACAAATAGAAGAACCAGTTTCATCAGTCACTGATAAATATTCTCTACCTTCATGATCATCTTCTATACTTAAAATATATTTTTCTAAGCTGCATATTTGCATAGATGACTCATACCTGCTATGTATACTATATTTTGTGGGCCTTATCAAGAATTTATCCTCTTCTTTCTTAGTCATAATATTTGTTCCTATTTAGAATAATCTTCATCAGAGTCTCCAAAAATTTTTTTTATCAATTTTTGAGTTTCCTCTTCACCCTTAGTATAAGCTCTTAACTTCTTCTCTAATTCATCTATAGTTTCTTCTAAAAGAAGTATATGTGATATAGCAGGTCCATATAAATGTCTTTCTCCTCTTTCTTCTAATTCAGTAGCATGTAGATTCATAGCTTGAATTAAGCTGTTACTTCCTCTTCCCATAATATTCAACCTCTGGTTATCTAATCTTTATTACGTTCATCCAATAACTCACTTAGCTTATTGATAGTCTTATTAGTCTCTTTAAGTGCTTTGTTCAGATAATCAGTAGGTAATTCCCTGATTAACTTCTCTATCTTCTTTCTCTGTTTATTAAACTTCAATAATAGATTAAGAAGCTCATCATCCATCATATCGTCTATTATTTGACCATTGATGAGAGTAGTCTTTTTAATCTCCAGTGTTTGTATATCCATTCCTTTCTCCTTTGATTTAAGTATGCCACTCCATATCAATTTATCTCTTGACCAGGAATAATTTTCTACTAAACGATCATTGAGAATCTTTTTCCAATCTTTCTCTTCCTCTTTTATCTTTTCTTTTGATTGGAATTCCCAGTAACGTTTATCATCTAATTGATCTTTAGAACGAGATATTCTATTTCCTTCCTCTTCAGTAGTAATTAAAAGTTTCTTAGAGTGCTGATAAGGAAGAGAAGCTGCATAGATATTTCCATTTTTCCACGCAGGACAATCATATCCTATATATTTCCACAATCCTTGATAACTTCTAAGAGAATCTTCTTTATCATCCATATTGTGATCTCCAATTAATTTTTCAATGACCCTTTATCTCCATTCTTGACCCTTTATCTCCATTCTTTTAGGTTTAACTTCAGTCATATAAGACTTATGCAACTTCTTCCACAACTTAACCATTTTTTCTCTAGGTATTAACTCATAAAATGGAGTATCATAAACTGTGTTACCCTCTTCTATTCCTGCTTCTTCTTCTACATCTTTATACTCCATATATTTAGAAAAATCATGGAATGCTTGAAATCTCTCTAATAGGTCTCCATAATGATCAATTGCTGTTGATGTTTTAACAGCTAGGTCTGAAACTTTAGTCTTATTGTATTCTTCTCCAAAAGAAATATCATCGAAAAAACTCGGCAGTTCTGAAACACCATAACTCATACCTACTAAAGAAGAAACTATAGAATTAGGAATAACTAATCCTACCGCACATTTAACAACATTTTCTTTATTATCTTTACCAATATATTCGCAAGCTCCTGTCATCTTATTTATAGCTATTTTTCCCTGTCTATTTAGAAGCCGATAAATCTCCTCTGCTACTTGCTTCTCTGTATAATTTGCTTCATACATTTTTACAATATCCATTAGATATCTCTCCTTTAACCCATATCTACTAATATTTGAGTACATTGATCTACAGCAAACATTGTTATTTCTCTCAACTCCCAAGGTTCACATTCTCTTAAAAATATTTTTATATAATCTAATTGAACACTGTTATCTCCTAATTTATAAGAGAGTGCTCCAATGAAATCTATTAGTTGTTTAACTTCATCTGATAATACTATTTCATCATCCATTACTAGAGTCCTTTAATATTTCAAAAGAAATACCCTTCTCTTCAAGTTCTTTTTGAACTAATTGTACAGCATTAGCATGTCCTAAATATGCTTCCTCCCAAGTAGAATATCTTTCTTGATATTGATCATGATCACCACCAAATATCATTGTTTCAAAAACAATTGGAGGATCTCCAGAACCAAGATCAAGCCCTAAGAAAACAGTACTGACTCTAATTTTTAACTCAGGAGAAGAATAAGTTGTATGTCCAACTCTTATAGGGTGGTTTACTTCTGAGAACTTAAGATATTCATCAAAATTTTTACAAGGTACAGGTTCTTTATCTACTAGTTTATACCACATATTTACCTCAGATGCTCTCAACAAAAGGAGGTTCAAAAACAAATTCATTAGTTCTTACATAACTTTTTAACCAATTATTAAATCGGTCTAAGTCATTAAAAACAAGTCTCCTAGATATCTCATCCATAACTTCACCTTCATAACTTGCTAACTCAACTAGTATTCCGTTATTAGCACAACTTA